>Ga0326726_10000110_pt1 | contig 77537 bp, 57 predicted proteins | sample MHFenrmetagenome_2_FD_207603 | JGI IMG/M metagenome (GOLD analysis project Ga0326726, IMG submission 207603) | Lab enriched peat soil microbial communities from Michigan Hollow, Ithaca, NY, United States - MHF15MN | ecosystem: Environmental > Terrestrial > Soil > Wetlands > Peat | place: USA... | reverse complement strand
CCCAAGAAGGCGGAAGAGCCCAAGGGCGCCAAGCCCAAGGCCGCCGCCAAGGAAGGCAAACCCAAGAAGGAAAAACCCGAGGGCGCCAAGGGCGAGGCCAAGCCGCCGAAGAAAAAGCCCGAAGAAGCGAAGGAAGCGCCCGCGGCTCCCGCCGCCCCGGCCAAGGCCGAAAAATAGCCGCTATCTCTTGACTTCGGCCCAGCGGCCCGACTTGTCCGACCGGACGGCCGCGTCGATGACGCACATCATATCGTGTCCCGTCCGGAAGTCCGGGAACGTGGCCGTAGGGGCCTTCCCGGCCCGTTTGGCCGCTAGGGCCTCATAGTAATCCCGGAACAGGTTGAAGACCGCGTCGTGGTAGCCGATCGGATGCCCGGTCGGCAGAAGAGCGTACTTCCGGGTCTCCGGAGTCTGCAGCTGGGAGGATTCGTAAAAGACCTCGTTGGCCCGCTCCCGGTGGCCGATCCAGAGGGCGTTCGGGTGGAGGTGGTTCCAGGCGTACGTTTCTTTCGAGCCGAAGACCTGGATCTCGATCTCGACCTTCCGACCGGCCGCCGCCTGGCAGGTCGTGAAATTCCCCCGGGCCCCGTTCTCGAGCTTGAGGAAGATCGAAGCGTAATCGTCGAGCGCGATGGCCACCTCTTCGGATTCGCCGGAGGCCCCGGCGCCGAACGAGAGCACGCCGCCCTTGGGACGGCGCCTCTTCGGCAGGCAGGTGTGGAGCTCGGCCATGACCTCGACGATCTTCTGGCCGGTGATGAACTGGACAAGGTCGAACCAGTGGCTGCCGAGATCGGCGACGACGTTGGCCGGACCCGCGATCTTCGGGTCCAGCCGCCAGGAATAGTCGGTTTCGAAGAACAGCCAGTCCTGAAGGAAGTGGCCCATAAAGGCCCGGACCTCGCCGAGGTCCCCCCGCCGGGCCCTGGCCGCGGCCTCCTGTACGACGGGGAAATAGCGGTAGCAGAAATTGATGCCGGTTAGAGTGCCCTGAGATGCGGCCAAGCTCACGAGCTCGCCCGATTCCCGCGAATCTAGCGCCAGCGGCTTCTCGGACAGGAGTTCTTTGCCGGCCCGCATGGCCATGATGTTGAGGTCGAAGTGGACGTTGTTCGGGGCGCAATTATGGACGACCTCGACCGCCGGATCGGCGATGAGGTCATCCGGCCTTTCGTAGGCCTTGAGAACGCCGAACTTGGCGGCCGCCGCCCGGGCCAGACCGCCGTTCGTATCGGCGACGGCCACGACCTCGACTCCGCCGAGGCGCCTCAGCATCTCCAGATGGACCAGCCCGATGTAGCCCGTTCCCATGATACCGACCTTGATCGTGGACATGGCCACCTCCTTCACTCGCGGGACAGCATAAACCAAGAGGCGGCAGCCGGCAAGGCTCCGCGATACGGGTTGCCAAGGCCGCCGAAATCCGATAAAAAGGGGGCATGGCTCACCTGGCCGCGCGCTCGGGGTACCAGGAGCTCGTCCGGCGGCTGAACAAATCCCCGCAGGGAGCGACCCCCTCCCGGCGGCTTAACGCGATCCTCCAGATCCTCATGACCGAGAAGGAAGCGGCGCTCGTGGCCCGGGTCCCCCTCCGCCCCTTCACCGTCGAGACCGCGGCCCGGGCCTGGCGGATGAAGCCGGCCGAAGCCGAGAAGACCCTGGACTCGCTGGCCTCGCGGGCGCTGCTCGTCGACTCCGAGTGGCGGGGCCGGCGGACCTTCGTCCTGCCGCCGCCCATGGCCGGCTTCTTCGAGTTCTCGATGATGAGGCTCCGCGACGACGTCGATCAGAAACTCCTGGCCAAGCTTTATTACGAGTACATCACCGTCGAGGAAGATTTCATCAAGGCCCTTTTTACCGAGGGCGAGACCCAGCTCGGCCGTACCTTCGTCAATGAGGCCGTGCTCACGAACGAGAACGCCCTCCACGTTCTCGATTATGAGCGGTCCTCGGAGGTCGTCCGGAGCGCCTCGCACAGGGCGATCGGGCTCTGTTATTGCCGGCACAAGATGGCCCACGTCGGCCGAGCCTGCGACGCGCCGCTCGCGATCTGCATGACCTTCAACGCCACCGCGGCCTCCCTTATCCGCCACGGCTATGCCCGGGCCGTCGACGTGTCCGAATGCCTGGATCGCTTGGCTGAGGCCCGCGGGCGCAACCTGGTCCAGTTCGGCGAGAACATCCGCCACCGGCCGAGCTTCATCTGCAACTGCTGCGGCTGTTGCTGCGAGGCCATGATCACCCAGCGGCGCTTCGGCCTGCTCCATCCCATTCACACGACGAACTTCCTGCCCGTCGTCGCCTCCGGCCTGTGCACGGGCTGCGGGGATTGCGTCGCGGCCTGCCCCGTCGAGGCCATGGGTCTGGTATCGGCGAACGATCCGCGCTTTCCGAAGAAGAAGAAGGCCATGGTGGACGAGACCGTCTGCCTTGGCTGCGGCGTTTGTGTCGGGGTCTGTCGGACGAAGAGCCTGTCCCTGGCCTCGCGGCCCGAGCGGGTCATCACGCCGCTCAATTCGGTCCATAGGGCGGTGGTGATGGCCATCGAGCGCGGCAAGCTCCAGCACCTGATCTTCGACAATCAGGCTCTGGCCAGCCATCGAGCCCTGGCCGCGGTCCTGGGGGTCATCCTCCGGCTGCCGCCCCTCAAGCAGGCCTTGGCCAGCCGGCAGATGCGGTCCCGCTACCTCGAGGCGCTGATCGGTCGGGCCCGGTTCTAGGCGGAGGGCCCCCCTAGTAGCGGAGCCCGATCAGGGCCATCAAGCAACGGGTCTTGAGAGAGTCGCCCGCGACGGGGTTCTTCAGGATGTTCACGAGGCCGAGATTGTAACGGGCCTCGACCGAGAGGGTGATCCCCGGCATCTTGAACGCGAGCCCGGCGCTGCCGATGATGCCCCAATCCCAACGGACATATTCCGACGTGACGTCGGCCTTGGTCGGGACGTCGTCCACTTTGAGGATGCTGTCGGCCCTGATCAGGTAGGCGCCATAGCCGCCGGCGGCCACGAAGGGCCGGACCGTCCCGGCCCGGACCGGGCTGATCCTGAGCTGCACGGGGATCTGAAGGTAGTGATAGCGATTCGTCAGCCCGTTCGCGGCGTCGATGTCGTACTTGCCGCCCTGCTGAACATAGAGGATCTCGGGCTCGATCGACGCCAGCCCCGGCCCTTCAAGCGATAACCCGGCGGCGAAGAAGGGCAGGTCCGTCCAGGCCACGATCAACGGCTCGTCGGACGTTTCGTGGATCCTGGCCAGCGAGAAGCCGGCCTTGAACTCCACGCCCCAACCTTGCGCCCAGGCTTGCGGACCCAACCCGGCCGCGCAGGCCACGACCAGACAAATCATCGCGGCTTTTCTCATGTCGCCTCCACTCTGCTGCCCGCCCCTGATCCTATGGTACCACAGCGGCGGCCGGCCGGTGAGAAAAAAAATGCCCTGTCCCGCGGGGGACAGGGCATCCCAGGAGGTCCGTCTGGAAACGATAAAGACTAGAAACCGATGCCCACGAGGACCATGATCGACCGGTTCTTGCCCGATTCGCCCTCTTCCGCGTCCTTGACGATGTTGGCCAGTCCGAGGTTGTAGCGGCCCTCGGCCGAGAGCGTCAGCCCGGGGAGCTTGAAAGCGACCCCGACGCCGCCGACGGCGCCGTAGTCATACTTCTCGAACATATCGCCGAGATCCCCGGAATCGGTGCCTTCATCGGAGGTCATGACGCCCTTGGCCTTGAGCAGGTAGGACCCGTAGCCGCCGGCGTAAATGAAGGGACGGATCGGTCCGGCGGGAATGATCTTGATCTTGAGCATCACCGGCACCTGGATATAATCAAGCCGGTACTCCATGGTGGTGCCCTCGAAGGTGCCCTTCATGCCCATCCGGGCGTAGAGGGCATCGGCCTCGAAAGACACCAACCCGAGGCCGAGATTGAAATAGAGGCCCGCGACCGGCCCGGTCAGGCTTTCGATCGGGAACGGCACGGTGCCTGCGGGCTCGATGGCGAACTTGGACAGGGACAGCCCGCCCTTGATGCCAACGCCCGCGGCCAGGCTCTGGGGAAGCATCGCAGCCACGCACAGAGCGGCCAGTGTGACGACCAGGAACTTCTTCATCTGAGACTCCTTGAACGCTGAAATCGCCGCACGCGGGCGGCCGGATCCAGTCTAACCGGCCGGCTTGGGCGGAGAATCCCCTAAGGGGGCGTATTGGGAGGGGAGATTTCGGTCCGCCGGTCTCATCGCCGGAGGGGAGACCCGGTTGACCGGCCGAATCCTCCATGCTATAAGCCGGAGAGCGGGTTCCCATGAAGAGACGGGAGTTCATTAAGACGGCCGGGCTGGCTTCCCTTGTCGGGTCTTGGAGCGGTCCGCTCGGGACTGCGCCGCGACGGTTCCACGGGCCGAACATCGTCTTCATCATGGCCGATGACCACGCGTCCCAGGCCATCGGCTCCTATGGCGGCCGGCTCAACCGCACGCCGGCGATCGACCGGATCGGCCGAGAGGGGATGCGCTTCGACGACTGCTTTTGCACCAACGGCATCTGCGCCCCGAGCCGGGCGGTCATCCTGACCGGCAAGTACAGCCACCTGAACGGGGTCCGCGACAACGCCGAGGTCTTCGACGGCGCCCAGCCAACCTTCCCCAAGATGCTCCGGGCCGCAGGCTACGAGACAGCGCTCTTCGGCAAGTGGCATCTCAAGAGCGATCCGACCGGGTTCGACCTTTGGGCCGTCCTGCCCGACCAAGGCGAATATTACAATCCCGATTTCATCGAGATGGGCCGGCCGACGCGGCGGCCCGGCTACGTCACGGACATCCTGACCGGCCTGGCGGCCGATTTCCTGGAGGCGCGGCGGTCGAGCCCCAGGCCCTTTCTCCTGATGCTCCATCACAAGGCCCCGCACCGCAACTGGCAGCCGGCCGAACGGCACATGAACCTCTACGCCGAGACCGTGTTCCCCGAGCCGCCGACCCTGTTCGACGATTATGCCACGAGGTCCCGGGCCGCCTTCGAGCAGGAGATGACTATCCGGGACCATATGACCCTCGATTCGGACCTCAAGCTCGGGCCGCCGCCCGACCGGCTGGATGGGTCGCAACGGGAGGCCTGGGAGCGGGCCTACGCGCCGCGGCGAGAGGCGTTCAAGCGGCTGGCGCCGGCGGGCAACGCCTTGGTCCGCTGGAAATACCGCTGCTACATGCAGGACTACCTCGGGACGATCGCCGGCATCGACGAGAGCGTCGGCCGTGTCCTCGACGTCCTTGACGCCACCGGCCTGGCCGCCGACACGCTGGTCGTCTATACTTCGGACCAAGGGTTCTTCCTGGGCGAGCACGGCTGGTTCGATAAGCGATTCATGTATGAAGAGGCCCTGCGCATGCCTCTGCTGATGAGGCTCCCGGGCCGGGCCGCCCCCGGGTCCGTCAATTCGGATATGGCCTCGAACGTGGACTTCGCGCCGACCTTCCTCGACCTCGCCGGCCTTGGCCTGCCTCCGGACATGCAGGGGCGGTCCCTTTTGCCGCTTCTCCTTGGCCGGCGGGTCGCCGGCTGGCGCGAGGCGGTGTATTACCACTACTACGAGTTTCCGGCCGTGCATATGGTCAAGCGCCATTACGGCGTCCGGACCCGCCGGTACAAGCTCATTCATTTCTATGACGACATCGACGCCTGGGAGCTTTACGATCTCGTCCGCGACCCGCAGGAGCTGCGTAACGTCTTCGCCGATCCGGCCTATGCCCGGGTCCGTCGAGACCTCGAGGCCGAGCTCGCCCGGCAACGGGCATACTATCGCGACAACGAGCCGCCGGATCCGCGGCCCCAGACGGGCCCCGAGGGGGCGTAGCGTGGAGCTGCCCATCCTCAGGGACCTGGTTGTCGTCCTGGCTGCCTCGGTCCTCATCATCTACTTCTCCCACAAGCTCCGGCTGCCGTCCGTCGTCGGCTTTCTCCTGACCGGTGTCCTGATCGGGCCGGGGGGTCTATCGCTGGTCAAGAACGACGCGACCGTGCGGGGCCTGGCCGAGATCGGCGTCGTCATGCTGCTTTTCACGATAGGCCTCGAGTTCGAGCCAGCCCGTCTCAAACGCATCCGGCGGAGCTTTCTGGCCGGCGGCAGCCTCCAGATCCTGTTGACCACGGCGGTCTGCGTCGTCCTGCTCGCGGGGGTCCTGAAGGTCACGTTCCGGGAAGGCCTCTTTTACGGCTTTCTGATCTCCCTCAGCAGCACGGCCGTCGTGCTCAAGATCCTGGCGGAGCGGGGCGAGACCGATTCCCCGCAGGGCCGCATCTCGCTCGGCATCCTCATCTTCCAGGACCTGGCCATCGTGCCCATGCTGGCCCTCGTCCCCGTCCTGGCCCGCGCCGGCAGCGCCTCGGCCGGGACGATCGCGGCCCGGTTCGCCCTCAGCGCTGCGGCCGTGGCCGGCGTCTTCGTCCTGGCCCGGGTCCTGATGCCTCACGTTCTCGGGGCCGTGGTGCGCATGCGCATCCGCGAGGTCTTCCTCATCGCCCCGCTCTTTCTTTGCTTGGGCCTGGCCCTGCTGACGTCATCGCTCGGACTCTCCTTGGCCCTCGGGGCCTTTCTGGCCGGCGTGCTTCTGGCCGAATCCGACTACAGCCACCAGGTCGTCGCCGACATCCTGCCGTTCCGCGACGTCTTCAACAGCCTCTTCTTTATCGCCGTCGGGATGCTTCTGGATGTCGCGACCGTGGGCCGGTTCTGGCCGATGATCCTGGGGCTCGTGGCCGCGGTCCTTTTGGTCAAGGCCCTGGCCGTCATGGCGACCGTCGGCCTGCTCGGCTTCGGCCCGCGAGTCGCGGTCCTGACCGGCCTGGCCCTGGCCCAGATCGGAGAATTCTCCTTTGTCCTGGCCGGGGTCGGTCGGATCAACGGTTTCATGAGCGGTCCCGTCTTCCAGGCCTTCATCGCCTCGTCCATCCTGACGATCCTGGCGACGCCATTCCTGATCAAGGCCTCTCCCGGGCTGGCCGACCTCGGCGCCCGGCGGCTGGGCTGGACCGATAGACCCGGAAGCCGGCGGGAGTCCGCCCGCTGCGACCTTCAAGGGCACACCATCATTGCCGGCTATGGGCTCAACGGCCGCAATCTGGCTCATGTTCTCAAGGAGGCGGGCATTCCCTACGTCATCCTCGAGCTCAATCCCGAAACTGTGCGCGAGGCCACGGAGGCCGGAGAGCTCATCATCTTCGGGGATGTCTCGCGGCGGACCATCCTCGAGGAGGCCGCCGCGGCCCGGGCCAAGGGCATCGTCTTCGCCATCTCCGACCCGCTGGTGACGCGCCGCGGCGTCCGGGCCGTCAAGGACCTCAATCCCGACATCTTCGTCATCGTCCGGGCCCGCTATGCGGCCGAGATCGACGAGCTGCTGAGAGCTGGAGCCGACGACGTCATCCCCGAGGAGTTCGAGACCTCGATCGAGATCTTTACCCGCGTCCTCGAAAAGTACCACGTGCCCCGCAACGTCGTCGACGCCGAGGTCAAGGTCCTCCGCGGCGAGTGTTACGGCATGCTACGGGGCGCCTGCAGCGCCATTCGCCCGGTGACCGAACGGATCGCCGACCTGCTGGCCGCGGGAACGGCCGAGACATATTTCGTGGGGCGAGGTGCTTGGCCGGCCCGCAAGACCCTCGGCGATCTCGATCTGCGGGGGAAAACCGGCGCGACAGTGCTGGCCGTGGTGCGCGGCTCCGATTCGTTCACCAGCCCAGGCGCGGACTTCCGGATCGAGGAGCAGGATACGCTCGTCCTCGTGGCCAGCCATCGCGACATCGACCGGGCCTTCGCCTATCTCGCCACCGGCGAGACGGCCTCGCCCCCGTCCGAAGGGAGCCGTTAGGATTGGCCACTTTGGCAGAGCCGCCCTGGCCGGCGATCCTGCTCGTAGGCCCGACCGGGGCGGGGAAGACCCCGCTCGGCGACGAGATCGAGAAGCGAGGTCTTCAGGGCTGGCCCTGCGTGCACTTCGACTTTGGCGCCAATCTCCGCCGGGCCGCCCAGGGCGGGGCCGTGGAATTCGGGCTGACAGGGCCGGAGACCGAAAGGACCCGGGACTCGCTCCGCTCCGGGGCCCTGTTCGAGAGCGGCGACCTGCCGATGATCGCCAAGATCCTGCGCCGCTTTGTCGAGACGCGCCGCCTCGGCCCGGGCGACCGGCTCGTCCTCAACGGGCTGCCGCGGCACAGGGACCAGGCCGAGGCGCTGGCGCGGTTGCTCGCCGTCGAGCGGGTCATCTCGCTCGAGGCCGCCGCTCCGGTCATCGTCGACCGGATCGGGCGGGACCCGGGGCGGGACCGGGCCGGCCGGCCCGACGACGACATCGCGGCGATCGCCGGGCGGCTCGAGACCTTTCGGCGCAGAACGGCGCCGTTGCTCGAGTTTTACCTAGACCGCGGCGTCCCGGTCACGGCCGTCCAAGTGACGGCCACGATGACCGCCCCGGATATGTACGCCGAGCTTGACCGCCGTCTTCAGTCCGGCGGTCTTTAGGGAGAGATCATGAACAGGCGCTTGCTCATCATGACGGGCCTCTTGGCCCTGGCCTTTGTCCCGCTGCAGCCTCTCGGCGCCCAGGGCGGCCCGGCTCGCTTCGACACCGTCCTTTACGGCGCATCCTATTATTGGGAGTACATGCCCGTCGAACGCCTGGAGCAGGACTTCGAGCTCATGGAGAAGGCCGGCCTCAGCGTCATCCGGGTGGGGGAGTCGACCTGGGGCGTTCTCGAGCCGAGCGACGGCCGCTTCGATTTCGATTGGCTCGGCCGGGTCCTCGACCGGGCCCACCAGGCCGGCATCAAGGTCATCCTGGGGACGCCGACCTATTCGATCCCGGCCTGGCTCTACAAGGAGCATCCTGAGGTCCAGGTCCGGCAGATCGGCCAGCCGCGTTACACCTACGGGCTGCGGCAGATGTCCGATCTGACCCATCCGGTCTATCGGCGCTACGCCGAGCGCATCATCCGCCGGATGGTCGAACGGTTCCGCGACCACCCGGCCGTGATCGGTTATCAGCTGGACAACGAGACCCACCCGTCGGGCACGGCCGACGAGCGGGTCCAGGCCGCCTTCCGCGAGCGCCTGCGCCGGAAGTTCGTGACCCCCGAAGCCCTGAACAAGGCTTGGGGCCTGAACTATTGGGGCCAGCGCGTCAACAGCTTCGACGAGGTCCCGCCTCGCGACGGCGCCCGCAACCCGGGCTACAAGCTGGAATGGGAACGGTTCGAACAGGACATCGCCGCGGACTTCCTGGCCTGGCAGGCGCGGATCGTCGGGGAGCTGCGGCGGCCCGGTCAGTTCATCACCCACGATTTCTGCGGCGGCCTGCCGGCGGACGTGCGCCAGTTCGATATCGCCCGCGCCCTGGACGTCCCGGCCGTCAACATCTATTTCGGCCTCCAGGACGACATGACCGGCGAGGACATCGCCTTCAGCTGCGACGTCAACCGGTCGCTCAAGCGCTCCAACTTCCTGGTCACGGAGACGACGGCCCAGACGACGGGATGGGATTCGGCGGGCCAGTTCCCGCCCTATGACGGCCAGCTGCGGCTGGCCGCCTTCGCGGAGATCCTGGGCGGGGCCGATCTGGTCGCCTACTGGCATTGGCACTCGCTTCATTACGGGCAGGAAACATATTGGAAGGGGATCCTGGGCCATGACCTCGAGCCGGGCCGGGTCTACGGCGAGGTCAGCCGGATCGCCCACGAGCTGCGGCGGGTCGGGCCCGCCCTGGCCAACCTGAAGAAGGCCAACCGCGTGGCCATCCTTTACAGCCTGGATTCGCTCCACGCGCTGGACATCATGCCCTTCGATGCCCGGACAAGCTACATGACGCTGCTCGCCCAGCTCTACCGCTCCCTTTATCATCTCAACGTCGAGACCGATCTCGTGCATCCCGAGGACCCGCGCTTCGAGGACTACGGCTTGGTCGTCATCCCGGCTTTATACGCGGCCGATGACGCGCTGCTCCGCCGGATCTCGGATTATGTGGCCGGCGGCGGACACGTCCTGATGACCTTCAAGAGCGGCTTCTGCGACGAGAACTCGACTGTCCGCCAAGTCCGGGCTCCCGGCCCGCTCCGCCGGGCCTGCGGCTTTTCCTATCAGGAGTTCACGACCCTGAAAGCGCCCCTGCCGCTCAAGGGCGATCCGTTCCGGGCCGCCGGGGCGAACCGCGCTTCGGTCTGGGCCGAATATCTCCTCCCCGAGACGTGCCGGGTCCTGGCCTTCTACGATCATCCCGTCCTGGGCGCCTATCCGGCCGTGACGCGCAACGCGTTCGGCCGCGGCCGTCTGACGTACGAAGGCACGGTCGTCTCGGACGAGCTTCAGGACCGGATCGTCGCGGACTGCCTGGCCGACGCGGGGATCCCGGCCGCGGACGGCGGCCTGCCCGCCGGCGTCAAGGCCAAGGGCGGCATCCTCGCCGATGGCGCCGCCTTCCATGCCTATCTCAATTTCTCGGCCGTCGAGCGCACGTTCACCTACGACCGGGACAGCGGCCGCGACCTTCTGACGGGGACGGCCGTGGCCGCGAGAAGCCCCGTGCGCCTGGCCCCATGGGACCTGGTGATCGTCCGCGTGGGGCGCTGAGCCGGCCGGATTTTCGGACCCGGCCAAGAAATCGGTTGACAGCCTCGGCGCGGTAATCTTACATTCTTGGTCTACGAATCCCTTGAGGAGGACGTCATGACCCCATTCGGTCGGAAAAAGATCATCGGCGGCGCCATTGTCTTCGCCCTGGCATTGGCCGCGGCCTTCGTCTTCGCGGCGCGCCCCGACGAGACCCCGCTCAGCCCGGCCGCCAAGGCCTGGGTCGCGGATCCCGAGAGCTGCACGTCGATCCAGGTCGGCCGCCTGGCCACGGTGGACGGCTCGGTCATCACCTGCCACACCTGCGACGGTCCCTACCGGCAGTGGGTGACCATCGTGCCGCATCAGAAATGGGCCGACAAATCGACCAACAAGATCTTTTCCGGCAAGATGCACACCGAGACGCCCACCGACCTGCGGGGCATCGTCCAGACCGGCGAGATCCCCCAGGTCCCAGAGACCTACCGCTTCCTGAACACCGCTTATCCCTCCCTCAACGAGGCCGGGCTGGCGATCGGGGAGACGACGATCGGCGGCCGGCGCGAGCTCGTCAACAACGAAGGCATGTTCACGATCGAGGAGCTCGAGCGGATCGCCCTCGAGCGCTGCAAGACGGCCCGCGAGGCCATCAAGCTGATCGGCGAGCTGGTCAAGCAGTACGGCTACGGCGACTACGGCGAATGCATCACCATCGCCGACGGCAGGGAGGTCTGGCACTTCGAGATCATGGGCGCCGGGCCGCTCGAGAAGGGCGCCGTCTGGGCCGCTGTGCGCATCCCCGACGACCAGGTCGGCATCTCCGCCAACATCCCTCGCATCCCCGAGATCGACCTCAAGAACCCCGACCGCTACATGGCCTCGGAGAACGTCTTCCAGGTGGCCCAGGACATGGGCTGGTGGGACGCCAAGAGCGGCAAGCCGTTCAAGTTCTGGGAGGCCTACGGCGGCGGCCGGGGCAAGCCTTACTCGACGCGCGAGTTCTTCGTCCTGAGCACCCTGGCCCCGTCGCTCAAGCTGAGCCTGGACATGCCGGAGCTGCCGTTCTCGGTCAAGCCCGAGAAGAAGGTCTCGGTCCGCGACATCCTGGCCCTCTACCGGAATCCCTACGAGGGCACGGACCTCGACATGACCAAGAACCTGATGGTCCCGAAGTACCAGCCGCGCCAGAAGCCGGCTGCGGGCGAAACAGCCGGTCCGCCGCTGCCGCCGCAGCTAGGCCTGAGCCCGATCGCCAGCGCCTGGATGCCCCGGGACATCATCAACCTCGTCAACTACCTGAAGCCGGGGACGATCCAGCCCCAGCGGACGATCCCCATCTCGGCCTGCGCCTATGCCACGGTCATCCAGATCCGGGGCTGGCTGCCGCCTGCCGTCGGCGCGGTTTGCTGGTTCAGCTTCGACAACCCGGCCATGAGCGCCCGCATCCCCATCTTCGCCGGCACGACCGAGCTCCCGCCGAGCTTCGAGATCTGCGCCCAGCACAACTTCCGCCTAGATTCGGCCGCGTGGGCCTTCCGGCGGGCCAACCGCCTGGCCACGCTGAAGTGGGGGACGACCCGGAAGACGATGGACGACACCGTCGCCGAGTTCGAGAACAAGTCCTTCGCCGACCTGCCGCTCCTCGAGAAGAGGGTCCAGGAGATCATGGCCAGCAAGACGCCGGACAAGGAGCCGTTCACGGTCGAGGGCCTGCTGACCAAGTACACGAATGACACGGCCCGGGCGGCCATTCAGAAATACCTGGAGCTCGGCGACAAGTTCTGGATGCTCATCGCGATGAGCCTGTAAAGACGATAAAAAATGGGGGCGCTTCTATTTATCCCGGCCGGAGAAATATAGAAGCGTCCCCATCTTCCTTTATAGCGCGTACTTGTAGAGCTTCAGTCCCGCCGGCAGCGCGGCCTTTTCCTTGTAGATGTCCCAGTAGTAGGCTTTGGCCTCGGCCATCTTGGCGTAGAGCGGATGGCCCGTGTCGGCGACGTGGATGGCCGCCACCGTGTTCCTCTCGTCGACGCAGAGGAGCTTCTGGCAACGGTTCAGGACGCCGGCCGTGCCGATGCTGGCGGCGACGACGAGCTCCTTGTCGCGGACGCGCTGGACCAGCTCGCCGTACGAGACGTGCCGCTCCTCGACCTTGACGCCCATCTGGCGCAGGATGGTGACCATGCCCCCGATCGTGACCGAAGGCAGGATGAGCTCGCTCTCCGGGATCTTGATGACCGTGCCGTCGCGCAGGCCGAACAGGCAGCACGAGGAGTCCCACTCGGTAATGTGGCGCTCGCCCAGGGGCAGGTGGGTCCGGTCGTCGAGGAACAGCGCGGCGGCCGCCTGCGGGTCCACTTCTTTGGCCGCTTCGAGGGCCTTGAGGCTGACGAGGTAGTTGATGCCGAGCTTGAGCCAGCCGGTCTTGTTCAGGGCCACGGCCCGGACGAGGTGGGGGATGACGACGCCGGTGAAGGGCTCGCCCAGGTAATTGTCATAGCTGCAGAAAATCGCCCGGACCGCCGGCTGACCTGGAAAGGTCACGCCCATGGACTGCTCCTCGTCGACCGTGAACGGCCGGAGATAGCCCTGCAGGCCCTTGGCGGCCATGTTGCCCAGGAATTCCTGGATGGCCGGGTCCTTGAAGTACTGGTGGATGATGAGGCTCTCGAGCTCCTCGACCGAAGGGATGAGCTCGGCCTGGGCCTGGCTGAGGTTGTAGGCCATGCCTCGGCGCAGCCGCTCGAGGTTCTTGTGCCAGTTGAGGAAGTGGACTTCGATCTGCCCGGCGGCGCCCTTCTTGCAGAAGAAGCGGATGCCCTCGAAGCACAGGAAGGTCGCGTAGAACGTCGACCGGGACACGGCATAGACCTTGTCGTCCGCGGGCAACAGCTCCAGCTGCTTGGACGGCAGCAGGTAGCGCATCTGGCGGGGGGCCCATTTTACGCCTTCGAACTTGGCCATCGGTCTCCTCCTTGAACGGGATCCGCGGTATTACTTGACCACCGGCTTGAGGTGTTCGACGAAATATTCCACGCGCGAGGCGGGATAGCGGGGGTAGGAGATGCCGTGCTGGTTCTCCGGGTACATCATGAGGTCGAACGTCTTGTTCTCCCGAAGCAGGGCCTGGACGAGCTCGATCGTGTTGCAGGGATGGACGTTGTCATCGACCGTGCCGTGGTGGATGAACAGGTTCCCCTTGAGGCCCTTGGCGTAGGTCAGGCAGGACCCCTTCTCATAGCCCTCGGGATTGTCTTGAGGCCGGCGCATGTAGCGCTCGGTGTAGATCGAGTCGTAGTTCCGCCAATCGGTGACCGGGGCCCCGGCCACGCCGACCTGGAAGACGTCGGGATACCTGAGCAGGGCCATGCAGGTGAAGTAGCCCCCGTACGAGTGGCCGAAGACGCCGACCCGGGTGGTGTCGACATACGGCCGCGCGGCGAGAGCCTTGACGAAGGCGACGTGGTCGTCGATCTCGACCTGTCCGAGCTTCATATAGTGGAGGTTCTGGAAGGCCTTGCCCCGGCCGGAGACGCCGCGGTAATCGCAGATGCCGACGACGAAGCCGAGCTGCGCCAGGGCCTGATTGCCGTCGGCCATGAGGTACCGGTTGGAGACCCCCTTCGAGCCCGGGCCGCCGTAGGGCGCCAGGATGACCGGGTATTTCTCGCTAGGGCTGAAGTGGGCCGGGAAGTAGAGGACGGCGTCCAGGTCGTACTGGCCGTCGGCCGACTTGAACAGGAAGTGCTCGGGCTTGATGAGCTTCAGGTCCGCGAATTCCTTGCTGACCGTGCCGGGATTGAGGACCCGGATCTCTTTGCCGTCGGCGCGGTAGAGGGCCGACTTGGTGGGCTGATCGAACGACGAGTAGGAGTCGGTGTAATAGTCGAAGGTCGGCGAGAAGTCGACCGCGTGAGATCCCGGCTCCTTGGTCACGCGGCCGAAGCCCGTGCCGTCGAGCTTGACCTTGTAGGCATGGCTCTCGGTGCCGTTGGCCTCGAGGCCGCTGAAATAGACGACGCCGCGGGTCTCGTCGACGTCCTGGATGGCGCGCACCGGGAGCTTGGCGTTGGTCAGCTGCTTGAGGAGCTTGCCCGTGGCCAGGTCGTACAGGTAGATCTCGCGCCAGCCGCTCCGCTCCGAGGTCCAGAGAAAGCGCTGGTTGTCCTTCAGGAAAACGAGCTCGGCCGGTTCGACATAGCAGGGGTCCGTGTCTGTCAGGAAAAGCCGCGTCTTTCCGGTGGCCGGGTCGGCGGCGAAGAGCTCGACCTTGTTCTGGAGACGGTTGAGTCGATAATAGGTGAATTCCTTGCCGTCTGGCGTCCATTGGCCCTTGTAAAGGTAGACGTCGAGGTCGTCGCCGGTCTCGATCCGGACGAGCTTCTTGGTCGCGGTGTCGGCGATGAACAGGCGGACGATGGGGTTGTTCGCCCCGGGCACGGGATAGCTCTGGAGCTCGTAGCGAGGCTGCGCGGAGATGGCGTGGACGATCGGGTACTTGTAGACGGGGCTCTCGTCGAACTGCATGAAGGCGATCCGCTTCGAGTCCGGCGACCACCAGAAGGCCTCGTACTGGCCGAGCTCCTCCGGATAGACCCAGTCGGGGTAGCCGTTGCGGAGGTCCTCGGTGCCGTCCGTCGTCAGGGCCGTCTCGCCGCCGTCCATGTCCTTGATAAAGAGGTTATAGTCGCGGGTGAAGGCCCGGGTCTTGAGGTCGGGCGAAAGGACGTCGCCGTACGCCCGGCCCCGGACCCCGGTCGTCGATCGCTCGGGCTCGTAGCCGACGAGCTTCGACGCGGCGAGGTCGTAGAGGAAGACCTTGTTGAAGGCCTGGAACTGGATCGTCTTTCCCTCATTGAGGTATTGGAAGCGGTTGAAGAAAAGCTTGACCTCCTGCCGGCCCGTCATGGCGTTGAAGGCGGCCAGGAGCTTGGCGTCGTCAAACAGGGGCGTCTTCTCGCCGGTGAGGATGTCGGTCCGCTTGAAGGTGCCGTCCTCGTAGGCGTACGTGGCCTTGCCGTCGGGCGTCCAGGCGGAGCCGCCGAAGCCGCCGCGTCCGCCCATCATGCCTCCCATGAGGCGGCGTCCTTCGCGCTGGAGCTTCTCGTAGAGGGCGCGGCCGATCAGCGGCTGCTGGGATTGCTGAGGGGGCTGCTGGGCCAGGGCCTGGCCGATGAAGACGGCCGCGAGCATCAGGCTAACGAGCGCAGAAAGTCGGGCATTCCTTCTCATGGGGTCACTCCTTGATGGGACAGCTTATTTTTGAGGGCCTCGTCCATACGGCGGACGGAGATGATCTTGACCGGAGGCGTCAGCTGCTGGCCCCGGGCGGGCAGGGCCTGGATGGCCCGGACGACCTCCATGCCCCGGACCACCCGGCCGAAGGCGGCAAAGCCCTGGCCGTCGGGATTGCGCCGGCCGCCGAAGTCGAGCTCGGGCTGGTCGTTGATGCAGAAGAAGAAGCTCGAGGTCGCCGTGCCCGGCTTGTCCCGGGCCATGGAGATCGTGCCATCGAGGTGTTTGAGCCCCGTCGCCGCGGTCGTCTCATGGGCGATGGGCGGGAATTCCTTGTCGGGAGGAAGCTCCCCGCCTTGGATGACCTCGATCCGGATGCGGTTGTCCGGCTGGTTGTCCGGCGTCACCGTCCGATGGAAGGTCGAGCCGTCATAGAGGCCGGCGTCGACATAGCGGAGGAAGTTCGCGGCCGTGATGGGGGCCCGGACGAGGTCGATCTCGACGGCGATGTCCCCCTTCTCGGTACGGATGAGAACGCGGGGATTCGGGGCCCCGGCTGGGGCCGGCAGGGACAGAACGGCTAAAACGGCCAGGGCGGCGAGCGTCGCACGTATCGTCACAGGGCGGCTTTCATTTCTAAGGGCTCTATTCTAGGTTTTCCCGGGCTTTTCTTCAATCTTTTTGGAGCCCGGCCAGGGCTTCGAGGAAGCGGTCCACGGTCGCCGCGTTGTCATAGTGGCCGAAGGAGGCCCGGCAGATCCCCTCCGGCCGGCCGAGATGACGGTAGACGGCGGCCGAATAGTGGTTGCCGTCGGCGATCTGGATCGACGACCGCTCCCAGAGCCGGCGCTTGGTCTCGGTCGGGGTCAGGCCGGCGACGTCGAAAGAGAAGGTCGGGACCCGCTCGGCGGCCCGCGAGGGGTCGGCGATGCCGAACAGCTTGAAGCGGGGGAGAGGGCCGTCCCGGAAGCCCTGGAGCACCCGGCGGGTCAGCGTCCGCTCGTAGTCGGCGATCGCGGCCATGACGAAGCGGAACCGGGCCCGCCGGTCCGGGAAGCTCCGGCCGGGGCCGGCCGCGAGACCGGACAACCACAGAAGGTAGTCCAGGCCCGCGCCCAGGGCCGCGATGGAGGCATTGTCGAGCATGCCCATCTCGAACTTGCCGGGCAGCATGTCCTTGTTCGTTTCGACCCGGTAGGGGCGGAGGCGCCCGAGCAGTTCTTCGCGGCCCCAGAGAACGCCCATCATCGGGCCGAACACTTTGTAGCCCGAAAAGGCCAGCGCGTCGAGGCCGTTCGACTGGACGTCGAGGGAGCCGTGCGGCGCCTGGTGCACGGCGTCGACGACGACGAGACACTCGGGGGCCCGGTCACGGACCGCCGCGGCGACGTCCTTCAGCGGCACGAGCGAACCGGTCCCGTTCGAGGCGGCCGTGACCGCCAGGATCGCCGTCCGCGCATCGGCCAGACCAAGGAGATGGTCGAGGTCCAGGGTTCCGTCCGCCGTGAGACGGGCCCGCCGGATCTCCAGCCGCCGGCCCTCGCCGAAGATGGTCTCCCAAGGCGAAACGTTGGCCATGTGGTCGAGGTCGGTAACGATGATGTTGGCGTCAGGACGCAGCGTCTCGCGCAGGCTGAAGGCCAGCTCGAAGAGCGCCGCCGAGGCCGACTGGTGAAAGGAGATCTCGCGGCCGGAGCGGGCGCCGAGGAAGTCGGCCACCAGGTCGCGGACGCCGGCGTGCAAGGCGGCCGTCTCGGCCTCGCCGGCGACGACGAGCCCCGGCATGGGGTTGAGCCGGCCCTGGGCCTCGCCGGAGGCTTGGGCGGCCGCATCGACCGTCAGGCTCCCGGCGCCGGTATTGAGGTAGACGCGGGGATGGCCCTGGGCATCGCGGTCGATCATCGGGAAGCGGGTCCGGACCCGAGGGTTCAAGGCCTCGAGGGAATGGTCCGCGTTCAGGTTTTCCATGGGCTCTCCTCAGCTCGGACAGGAAATCTCGTCCAACGAAAAATGGGGACATTTCTATTTTTCTGAGTCACAAGATCGCTATTAAAGCATAGGCAGGTTCCATTTTCATGAAATAAAAAAATAGAAACGTCCCCATTTTCATTGACAGGTCAGGGCCGGATGCATTACTTAACCAACGGACCGCTCTGAGAGGAGAGAGCCATGAAGAGGATCCCCGTCGTTCTGGCCGCGTTCGCGCTGATCTTCGGATCGCTGGCGGCCTGCAAGTCCGAGCCGCAGACGACCTGGAAGCCTGTCCCGGGCCACATCATGACCCGGTGGGCCGCCGCGGTGCGGCCGGACCTGGTCCTTCCCGACTACCCGAGACCGCAGATGGTCCGGGAGGACTGGCTCAATCTCAACGGTCTCTGGAGCTACGCTATCACGGCCAAGGACGCTCCCCGCCCCGAGGCCTGGGACGGGCAGATCCTGGTGCCGTTCGCCGTCGAATCCGCGCTGTCCGGTGTCGGGAAGCCCGTTGGATCGCGTCGGGCCCTCTGGTACCGCCGCGTCGTGGAGGTCCCGGGGGCCTGGAGGAGCGGCCGGGTCCTGCTGCATTTCGGGGCCGTGGACTGGGAGAGCACCGTCTGGGTCAACGGCCGCGAGATGGGAACCCATCGGGGCGGCTATGATCCGTTCACCTATGATATCCGAGCGGGTCTTAAAAGCGGCAGGAAGCAGGAGATCGTCGTCCGGGTCTGGGACCCGACCAACGAGATGAACAGCGGCATCGCCCGGGGCAAGCAGGTCATGAAACCGCACGGCATCTTCTACACCGCCGTGACCGGGATCTGGCAAACGGTCTGGATCGAGCCTGTTCCCGCGACGTTCATCACCGGTCTGAGGCTGACCCCCGACGTCGATCATTCCACGCTGGTGATCGAACCTCGGATCGAGGGAGCCGCCGACGGGACGAGGGTCGCGGCGGCCGTGACGAGGGGAGGGCAGCCCGTGGCCGAAGCGGAACGCGAGGCCGGCCGCCCCATCACCCTGGAGATCCCTCATCCGGCGCTCTGGTCGCCATCCGATCCGGCCCTCTACGACCTCAAGGTCGTCCTCAAGAAGGGCGGTCGGCCCATCGACCAGGTCGCGGGCTACGCCGGCATGCGCAAGATCGCCGTGGCCAAAGACGACCGGGGCGCCAACCGCCTGTTCCTCAACAACGAGCCGCTCTTCGAGATCGGCCCGCTCGACCAGGGCTGGTGGCCCGACGGCCTGTACACGGCGCCGACGGATGCCGCCCTTCGTTCCGACATCGAGGCCATCAAGTCCTTGGGCATGAACATGCTCCGCAAGCACGTCAAGGTCGAGCCCGATCGGCTCTATTATTGGTGCGACAAGCTCGGCCTCCTGGTCTGGCAGGACATGCCGAGCGCCCTGTTCGAGCGGGACCAGATGGCCGCGGCGGCCTTGAAAGCGAGGGACGCCCAGTTCGAATCGGAATGGCAGGCCCTCATGGATGCCCGCTCGAACCACCCCTCGATCGTCATGTGGGTGCCCTTCAATGAAGGCTGGGGCCAATATGACACCGAGCGGATCACGGCCTGGACCAAGGCCCACGATCCGTCCCGCCTGGTGGACAACGCCAGCGGCTGGACCGACAAGCACGTCGGCGACGTCAGCGACATCCACAGCTACCCCGGGCCCGACATGCGGCCGCTCGAAGAGAAGCGGGCCTCGGTCCTGGGCGAGTTCGGCGGCCTGGGCCTGCCGCTCCCCGGCCATCTCTGGCAGCCGGAAGGGAACTGGGGCTACCGGAACTTCGATGACACCAAGATCTACGCCACCCGCTACGCCGAGCTTCTCCGGGCCCTCTATGCGCTCGTGGACAAGGGCCTGGCCGCGGCCGTCTATACGCAGACCTCGGACTGCGAGGTCGAGGTCAACGGGCTCCTGACCTACGACCGGGAGGTCCTCAAGCTCGATCCGGCCCGGTTCTCGGCCATCGACAGGGGTTTCCTGCCGCCGCGGTTCGGGACCGACCAGGCTACGTTCGTCCGGCCGTCGATCCTGGTCGAGCTCGAGGTCAGGCCGGGGGCCACGATCCGAGTCACCGTCGACGGCTCGGAGCCCAGTCCCGAATCGCCTCTTTACGACAAGCCTCTGATCCTCACGGGCGAGACCACGGTCAAAGCCCGGGCCTTCTGGCCGGACGGTACGGCCAGCCCGGTCGAGAGCCGGACGTTCAGACCGGTCGAGCCGCTGCCCGAGGCCCCGACGGCCCCGGCAGCCCGCGGATTGGAATGGGAGCTCTTCGCAGGCGACTTCGACAAGCTGCCCGACTTCGCCGCCCTGACCTCGTCCAAGGCGGGGACGTCGGCCCAGCCCGACGCGGCGGCGGCCAAGACCAAGGAGAAGTTCGCCCTGCGCTTCCGCGGCTATGTCCATGCGCCCAGGACCGGAGTCTATGTCTTTTACCTAGCGTCGGACGACGGCAGCCGGATGTCCATCGACGGCCGCGCGCTCATCGATAACGACGGCAACCACGGCCTGTCCGTGGAGAAGGGCGAGATCGCCTTGTCCGCGGGCTGGCATCCCATCGAGATCCTCTATTTCCAGCGCGACGGCGACATGGGCCTCGAGCTCTCTTGGAGCGGCCCGGGGATCGGGAAGGGCCCGGTGCCGGCTTACGACTTCGGCCGCTGAGCGCGGGAGCCGGCGTTTACTTCTGCCGGCCGCCCTTGGCCGCCCAATCGGCGAGCGTCTGCCACTCGGAGATCATGGTGATGTTCTCCGCCCGGGCCGTTTCGAGGAACCAGGCCAGGAGGGCCTCCCGCGTTTCGGCCCAGGGCCAGGCCCGGCGGGCGCGCTTGGCGTCTTCCCGAAGCCCGTCCCAGCGCGCGAGGACCGCGTAGGCGATGGGCAGGCTGGCCCTCCGGACCCGGCGAGAATATTCGGCCGACCAGGCCGCCTTCCTTTTGGCCGCTTCGAGGATCTTCCAGGAGCGCGACAGGGTCTCGAACGAAAGGAACTTGGCTTCGGACGGCGAGTAACAGCCCAAGGGATCGCCGGCCTTGGCCACGGCCGCCTCGAGGTCGTCGAGAAAGTCGTCCATGTCGTCGGCGGCCGGCCCATAGTACCCTTCGAGGAATTCCCGGCGCAGCTTCTTTTCGTCCAGGGAAGGGTTCCAGAGCAGGCGGGCCAGGACCCAGGCCCTGAGCTCGGCCATCTCCGAGCCCCAGGACTGATAGGCGCCCTGTTCGAAGATGCCGCGGACATTCCGGCCGACGAACAGCCGGATGTTCGGGGCCAGGACCCCGTAGTTCGGATGAGGCTGGACGTAGTGCGAGAAGTCCGTGGTGTAGTCCCAGACATAGAGCCGGCCGGCGATCTTCGACCAGCCCTCGAGGTCCTCGAAAAAGGTCTTGTTGCGCGGGTCGTCGAGCGGTCTGGCGAAGGCGCACTCGATGCTGCACAGCCGCACGATGACGTTCGGCCGCGGCCGGACGAGGCGCGGCGGCTTGCGGCTGTACTGATAAGCCAGCGTGTCGATGGCCACGTTCGGGAACTCGGACTCGATGTCGGCCGCGACGGCGTTGACGAACCGCAGCAATGAGCCGGCGGGGCTGCCCTCCTCCTCGTCGACGGCCCGGCAGCGCGGGCAGGTGCAGGGACGGAAGCAGTCGTTCTGCGAAACGGACGCGATGGTCGCTTCGGGGTGGGCGCGCAGCTGTTCCTTCAGGTTCTTGACCAGCTCCCGCCGCATGTCCTCGTTGGTCAGACAGAGTTGGGCATCGGCGGCGGTCCGCTGGCCGTCGATCTCGCTGAACCATTCGGGATGTTGGGCGAAATATTTCTCGGGCGGGATGAGGGAGTAAAAGGTATGGACGAAGCCTTCATAGACTTGGTGTCCGCCCCGCAAAGCATCGCCGCCGGCCCGGACCCCGTTGGCCATATTGCGGGCCGCCCAGGCCTCGTCGAAGGCGACGTACCAGTAAGGCTCCCGGTATTCGAGAGGCGGCTTGAAGCGCACGGACAGGTTCTCCACCGCGAGAGAAGGCTTCCAGGGGATGCGGCTGGCCTGGCCCGTCCAGAAGCGGCAGCCAACGATATCCTCCAGGAAGGTATAGACGGCATAGAGCGTGCCGCGGGGGCTGCCTCCGGCCAGAACGACGTCGTCTCCGACCGAGCGGACGAGGATCTCTTCCGGGGCCAGGTTCAGGACGTCGAGATCGAGTGAGGGAACGAGGGTCCGAGCGGCCCCCGGCCCGACGATGAGCCGGCCGCCGGCCGCGCCGGCGTGGACGTTATCCAGGACCGGGAATCCCGCCCCGGTCACGAGGTGGAGGAAAAACGCCAGCTCGTCGGCGGCGAAACGCTCGGCCTCGGAGGCGCCTGCGGCGACGACGATCCGGGCCTCGGGCCGGCCGCGAACGGCGATCTTGAGACCGGCCCAAGCCGGGTTGGCGGCGAAGACTGTCAGAACCACGACGGCCGGGAGGGACCGAGCCATGAGCTTGGGGGTCTTCATGGGCCGCATTTTATCATAGAACCTCTCCTGGCCGGGAGGGCTCGCTTATGGTGCCGCGTCGGGATATAATGGCGTCCGCAGCGGAGATCGAACCTCTTGCCGGAGGGTCAGATGAGCGGCGAAGCGTATATCATCATCAAGCAGAATCAGTACATGCGGACGTTCCGGCATGCCGGGGCGGTCGATCCGGCCCGGGCCAAGCCTCTGGGAGAGCTCGGGCTCAGGTCCAGCCGGATCTTCCGGAAAATGGTCGATAAGGAGATCTTCCGGCCCGGATATGGGCCCGAGGCCTTTTATATCGACGAGCGTATCGCCGAGGAATTCGTCGAAGCCAGGCGCCGGCGGGCCCTTTACATGCTCCTGCTGGTCCTCGTCGGCGCGGCGGTGATGTTCTTTCTTATCCGGCGCTAGGGGTCGGCCCCGAACCCCAAGAGGGACGGCCCCGTCCGCGGACTGTCCCCCCGTTTCAGTATCCGAGTCTCAGGGCCGCAGGCTTGGCTCCCTCCCCGAACGAGTAGGGGAGGCGGGCCTTGCGGAGGTCGTTCCGCTCGAGCAAGATGTCCTTGGTGTCCTTTCCCGTCAACAGCAGGAACGTGCCCGTGCCGTCGCCCGCCCGGCAATTGCGGATGACGCCGGTGTCGACCAAGTTCAAGAGCACGGCCGGGTCTTTCTCCGCGCCGGGGGCCTGAACGGCCGTGAGGCCGTCGAGCGTGACGTTCTGGATCTCGTCCAAGAGAAGGGCGCTCCGCCATTTCTCCGACGGCGCGCCCTCCCAGGCGATCTCGACGTCCTTCAGCCGGAGGTTGCGGGCCTGCTTGAAGACGAGGGCATGGACGGCCTTGTCGTAAGCGGCCCGGGGATCATGGGCCACGGTCAGCCTGACATTCTCGAAGGAGATATCGTCGAGCCAGGAGTCCGGATGGCCGTTGCAGACGCTCGAGCCGTGGCCCCGGGCGATGACGTTCTGGATCTTGACGTGGCGGATGGCCCCGGCCGGCCGGTCCTTTTCGGGCGGCCAGTTGGCGTGGACCTCGCTCCGCTTTTTGATGTTGAAATGGAAGGGCTCCCCGTCGCCCCACCAGAACCATTCGAAGCGGACGGTCTCGATGGTCAGGTTGGACAGGACGATGTTCTCGACCGCGCCGCCGTCGAAGGTCATGAAGGCGATGCCGCGGTTGGAGTTGGTGATGACGCAGTTATCGATGGTGACGTCGCGGATGCCGGCGATGTTGCCGTCGCAGAACTTGATGGCGCTCGATGAGGAGCTCAGCCGGCAGTTCGTCACCGTGATGCGTTCGCAGGGCTTGGCCGGGCCGAACCAATCCATCGAGTAGAAGACCAGGGCATCGTCGCCCGTTTCGATGGTGCAGTTGGCGATGCGGACGTCCTGGCAGCCGTCCGGATCGATGCCGTCGGCCCAGACGCCGTCCTGCTGGTCCGTGCGGATATAGATGCCGTCGATGACCAGCCTCCGGCACTGGACCGGGTGCATGGTCCAAGACGGAGAGTTGATGAACGAGACGCCGGCGATGCGGACGTCGGTGCAGCGGAGGAGCAGGACTAGCTTGCCGTATTGGTCCGGCTTGGGGAAGGCTCGCATGAGGGGCAGCCCGAGCTTCTCCATCTCGATCTGGTTGGGGCGGATGAAGTCGTCCTCATGGTCGCCCTTGAGCCGCCGGTCGTAGGCCCCCTCGCCGTTAAAGGTGCCGCGGCCTTCGATGGTGACGTTGGTCAGGTCCTCGCCGTAGAGCAGGGCCTCCTTGTCGAAGCGGGACTTATCGTGGATGGCATAGATCGTGGCCCCGCCCTCGAGATAGAGCCGGACATGGCTGCGGAGGTGGATCGTGCCGCTGGTGTAGTCCCCGGGCGGGAAGAGGACGGTGCCCCCCCCGGCCGCGCCGCAGGTGTCGATGGCCTTCTGGATGGCCGCCTGGGCCAGATCGGCCTTGATCCCGGTGGCCCCATAGTCCCTGACGTTGAAAACGAGAGGCGTAGAGGCCTCTTTGACCGCGGCGTGCCGGCAGCCCCAAGCGAGGACGGACAGGACGATCGCGGCCAGCGCCAAGATGTTCTTTTTCGGCATCGAATTCTCCCTGGCGGGGACATTATCATGAGCTCCGGCCGATTGGCAACCCGGAGCGTTTGGGCTAGAATCGCCCTGCCGGACGGACCGTTGCGGCCCCGCCCGAGCCCGGACAGGAGTGAACGCCATGCGACGTCGGGAGGCTCTGAGAGACTTGCTGGCGGGGGGTGCTGCGTCAGGCGCGCTAGCCACGTTCGGCGCGAAGGCCGGGGCGTGGCCGGGACCGGCCCGGGGCGGATCTTCCGGCATGGTCGAAGAAGTCAAGATGTCGATGCTGGCCATGCAGCGCGAGGCCTGGGAGCAGGGCGTGGCCATGCAGGCGCTTCTCGAATGGGGCGACCGGGAGGGCGTCATCCGCATGGCCCACGGCGCCTTGCTGCGGATCTATGACGACGGCCGGCTGGGCATGGTCTCCGACAACCACGGCGTCACCGATCCGGCCGCCAACGGCGAAGGTGTCCTCTTCGCGGCCAAGGAAACGGGCCAGCCACAGTTCAAGAACGGCGCCGATCGTATGTTGGCCTACCTTCTGAAGACCGCGCCGCGGACGGCCGACGGAACCCTTCATCATATCGACCACAAACCCCAAGTCTGGATCGATTCGATGTACATGGCCCCGCCCTTCTTAGCGGTGGCCGGCGCCCCGGACGAGGCGGTCAAACAAGTCGAGGGGACCCGGCGCCTTCTTTGGAACCCCTCGGCGAAGCTCTTTTCCCATATCTGGGACGACGGGAAGAAAGCCTTCGAGAGGAAGGCCTTTTGGGGCGTCGGCAACGGCTGGGCCGCCGCCGGCATGTCCCGGGTCGTCAGGGCCCTGCCCGAAGGCATGGCGGCGGACAAGGAACGACTCGTCGGCTATGTCCGAGAGGTCATCGATGGCTGTCTCAGGCATCGGCGTCAGGACGGCCTGTTCCACGACGTCGTCGACGACCCGAAGACCTTCGTCGAGACGAACCTGGCCCAGATGCTCTCCTACGCGATCTTTCGAGGCGTCCAGGGCGGCTGGCTGCCCAAGCCTTATCTCACCGAGGCGGCGGTCATGCGCCGGGCAGCCGCAGCCAAGGTCGATGCCATGGGCTACGTCCGGGACGTCTGCGGCTCGCCGACCTTCGAGAAGCCGGGCACGGCGACCGAAGGCCAGGCGTTCTTCATCCTCATGGAGGCCGCGGCCAGGGACGCCGGGGTTTAAGGCCGGACCGCAAAACACATGATCCCAGCATTCCCGAACCTGCCGCTCAACAAGGCCCGCCCCGATGCCGGCCGTTTCATCGACGCCGTCATGGGGCGCTGGCGAGACGGCAGGCCGCCTTTGGTGGAGTACCTCGTCGACGAGGCCGTGCGCAGGCCCATCGTGACGGGACTCTTGGGACGAGCCTGGGTCGATCCGGCGCCGGGCGACAGGGCCGGTCTCGCGGCCTATCTCGATAATTTCATCGCCTTTTGGCTGGCCCTGGGCTACGATTTCGTCCGCTTCGAGGAGTCGCTGCCATTCGTCGAGACCGAAGTCATCGGCCCCGACGCCAGCCAGAGGACGGGCGAGCGGCATTGGCGTGACATGAGGCGTGGGGTCATCGCCTCGTGGGCCGACTTCGAACGCTATCCGTGGCCGTCGCTCACGCCGGCCTCTCTGGCGAACTATGAATATCTGGCGACCCATCTTCCGGACGGCCTGGGCCTCATGGCCTGCCACGCCGGCGGCCTCTACGAGCACCTCTCCGCCATCTTCTCCTATGAGGGCCTCTGCTACGCTCTTCACGACCAGCCGGGCCTCGTCGCCGCCGTGGCCGATCGCCTGGGCGGCCTCATGCTGGACTTCTACCGCCAGCTCGTCGAGCTGCCGAACCTCATCGCCGTCTTTCCCGGCGACGACATGGGCTTCCGCTCCTCGACGCTCCTGCCCCCTGATACGCTCAGGACGCTCATCCTGCCCTGGCATAAGAAGTTCGCCCAGCTGGCGCACGAGCGGGGTTTGCCGTACTTCCTTCATTCCTGCGGCAACCTGACGGCCATCCTGGACGACCTTATCGCTGACGTCGGTATCGACGCCAAGCACTCCTTCGAGAACGCGATCATGCCGGTCGCCGAGTTCCAGGCCCGCTACGGGGAGCGCGTCGGGGCCCTCGGCGGCGTGGACATCGACATATTGGCCCGTTCCTCGCCAGAAGGTATCCGAACCGAGGTCCGCCGCTTGATTGAGGTCTGTGGGCCGCGGGGCCGCTTCGCTATCGGCTCGGGCAACTCCATCCCGAGCTACATCCCGGTCGAAAATTACCTGGCCATGGTCGACGAGGCCCTGGGCCCATCCAGCATCCACTAGAGAAGAGGGACAGTCCCCGCTGGGGACAGTCCCTATTTCTTTTTAGCCAGCTCGGCGCAGCGGATGCCTCGTAAGCTGTGGCACTTGTTGCACGAGATGCATTCGGACTTGGCAACCGCGCCCTCGCGGAAGCGCTTGACCAGATAAGGATCGCGGATGAAGGGCCGGCTCATGGAAATGAGGTCGACGCGGCCGTCCTCCACCATGCTCTCGGCCGCGGCCAGCGTCCGGATCCCCCCGAGACCGAAGACCGGAACGCGGACCGCTTGTTTGACCCTGGCCGCGTTTTCGACGAAGTAACCTTCGTCCTCTTCGCTCCGCAGCCCCGGCCAGATCGATCCCTTCTTGGCCTCGGCCATGCCGCCGCTGACCTCGATGCCGTCGATGCCGGCCCGGTCGAGCATCCCGGCGACGAGAACGGCGTCATCGGTGGTCAAGCCGCCTTCGAGAAAGTCCGTCGAGTTCAGCTTGACGATGACCGGGAAGTCCGGGCCACAGGCAGACTTGATAGCTTGGAGGGACGCCAAGAGGACCCGGGCCCTGTTCTCCACCGGGCCGCCCCACTCGTCGGTCCGGCGGTTCGTGTGCGGGGAGAGGAAGCTCGAGATAAGATAGCCGTGAGCGGCGTGCAGCTGGACGCCGTCGAACCCCGCTGTCTTGGCCCGGAGCGCCGCGGCAACGAAATCGGCGATGAGCTGGCGGATCTCGTCCGCCGCGAGCTCGCGCGGCATGACCTTGGACTCGGGATCATAGACAGGAGAAGGGGAGACCGGGACGCAGCCGCAGAGCTTTGGTTTGGTCTGCCGGCCGGCGTGGGCGATCTGAAGGAAGATCCGCGACGGGAACGCATGAACGGCCGCCGGGATGCGGCTCAACCCTTCGAGGAATCTGTCGTCATAGACCGCGATCTGGCGGGGGCTGGCTTTTCCGGATCGCTGAACGTAGGCATGTCCGGTGATGATCAGGCCGACTTCGCCCTCGGCCAGGCGGCGGTACAGCTCGACCTCACGGTCAGTGACGAAGCCCTCGTCATCGGCCAGGTAAGCGTGGGTCGCCGAGCGGGCAAAGCGATTGGGAACGGTCAGCGAGCCGATGCGGATGGGCGTGAACAGGATATTCATGGCCCCATTCTAGCCGAATTGCCGCGGTCGTGACACCTCACGCGCAGCGTTATGCAGGCCAGCTCTCCCCGTCATTGCCGCCGTTCGCGCCGGCTGATATAATCCGCGGCATCATGGAACGGCGATGTCCGAGGCCGGGAAGACCCTGGCTCGTCGCGGCGACGGCCGGCGTTCTTGCCCTCGCGGCGTGCGGCCGTCTGCCCGAACCGGCCCGCGAGGCCGCCGGGGCCATCCGGATCATGACCTTCAATATCCGCATGAACACGGCCGCGGACGGCCCCAACGCCTGGCCGTGGCGAAAGGACATCGCCGCGGGCACGATCGCTTTCCACGAAGCCCACATCGCCGGCCTCCAAGAGGTCCTCCACGATCAGCTTCTCGACCTCGAATCGCTCCTGCCGGAATACGGCTGGGTCGGCGTCGGTCGCGACGACGGCCGGGAGGCGGGGGAATACAATCCGATCTTCTTTCTCAAGTCCCGGTTCAAGCTGTTGGCCTCCTCGACGTTCTGGCTCAGCGAAACGCCTGACCGGCCCGGGGTCAAGGGCTGGGACGCCGCCTGTCCTCGCATCGTCACGTGGGCCCGGCTGCGCGACGAATGGACGGGCCGGACGCTCCTGGCCTTCAACACCCATTTCGATCACATGGGCGAGACGGCGAGACGCGAGAGCGCGGCCCTCGTCCTCAGGGAGATCCCCAGGCTGGCCGGGTCCCTGCCCGTCGTCCTGACCGGGGATCTCAACTGCACCCAAGAGGAACCCGCCTATCAGACGCTTGTGGCTGGGGGCGCCGGGCTCGCCGTCCTGCGCGATGCCCGCGCGCTGTCGGCCTCGGCGCCCTACGGGCCGTCCTATTCCTTCAACGGCTTCATGGCCGAGGCCCAACCGGGTCCGCCGATCGACCATATCTTCGTCGGCCCGTCGGTGACCGTCCTCCGCATTGGGGTCCTGCCAGGCACGTGGGGAGGCCGATTCGTCTCCGACCACTATCCCGTCCTGGCCGAGGTCCGGCTTGCGCGGCGCTAGTCCTTTGGTCTATCGTGGGGCCCGAGCACGGGGAGAGGAGGTCTGATTTGCCGGTGGCCGAGATCGAACGCCCCGTCCTCGAAGCGCTGGACCGGCTGGGCATCCCGTATGTTCGCCACGAGCACCCGCCCGTAGCGACCGTCGAGGAGGCCGAGAAGCATTGGGCCGGCCTCCAGGGCACGCACTGCAAGAACCTCTTTCTCCGGAACTACAAAGGGAACCATCATTATCTCGTCATCGCGCCCGTCACCCGGGGCATCGACCTCAAGAAGCTGACGGCCGAGCTCGGCGAGGACCGGCTCAGCTTCGCCTCGGCCGAACGCCTCAAGCGCTGGCTCGGCGTCGAGCCGGGATCGGTCTCGCCGTTCGGCCTGCTCAATGACGAGGCCCATCAGGTCCGGGTCATTTGCGACCTGTCCCTCAAGGCCAGTGCCTGCCTGGGCTTTCACCCGAACATCAACACGGCCACGCTCGAGGTCGGTTTGGCCGATTTCGAGAAGTTCCTGGCTTTTTGCGGCAATCCCGTCCGCTGGCTGGAGCTCTGATCCTTGGAGGTACACATGAAAAAGTTCGCCTTCTTGGCCGCGATCGCCCTGGCGGTCCTGCCGGCCCTGTCCGCGATCCAGGACAAGGCCGAGCCCGAACACGTCGCGGTCCAACACATCCTTATCGCCTTCCGGGGCTCGACCCCCAGCCAGAAGGTCACCCGCAGCCAAGCCGAAGCCGAGAAGCTGGCTCTCCAGATCTTCGAACGGGCCAAGGCCGGCGAGGATTTCGACGCCATGGTCAAGACCTACACGAACGACGAGTACCCGGGCATCTACAGGATGTCGAACCTGAACGTCACCCCGGACCCGGGTAAGCGGGAGTTTCCTCGGTCGCGCATGGTCAAGGCCTTTGGCGACGTCAGCTTCGGGCTCGAGGTCGGCGCGATCGGCCTCGCCGCCTACGACCCGGCGACCTCGAAGTACGGCTGGCACATCATCAAGCGCTTGGAGTGACGGCCGATGGTCAGTTCCCACAAGGTCCGGTGGGCTTTCCTGGCGGCGGCCGCGCTGGCCGCGCCGGCGGTCTTTTCGGCCTTGCCGAAAGTTCAGGTCCCGGAGCCCAAAACTCCCTTCGCCCCGTTCGAATATGTCTGCCGTCGGGCGGCCGGCCCGATCACTGCCGACGGGCGTCTCGACGAGCCCTCCTGGGCCGAGGCCGACTGGACCGAGGTTTTCGGCGACATCGAGGGTCCCGCCAAGCCGGCGCCGCGCTATCGGACCCGGGCCCAGATGCTCTGGGACGATAACTATCTCTACATCGGCGCCTACCTCGAAGAGCCCAACGTCTGGGCCACGCTGAAGGCCCGGGATTCCGTCATCTTCGAGGACAACGACTTCGAGGTCTTCATCGACCCCGACGGCGACACCCACGACTATTACGAGCTCGAACTGAACGCGCTCAACACGGTCTGGGACCTGCTCCTGGTCAAGCCCTACCGGGACGGCGGGCCGGCTGTCCACGCCTGGGACATCCAGGGCCTCAAGACGGGTGTCCACATCATGGGCACGCTCGACGATCCGTCGGATCGCGATAAGGCCTGGACGGTCGAGATCGCCATACCGTTCGCCGTCCTCAGGGAATGCCTCCCGGGCAAGCCGGAGCGCCCCGCCTCGGGCGATCAATGGCGGGTCAACTTCTCCCGGGTCGAGTACCGCCTGGACGCCGTCGACGGCGCGTACGTCAAGACCAAGGACCCCGGCACCGGGCGCGATCTCGCCGAAGACAATTGGACCTGGGCGCCGCAGGGCGTCATCAACATCCATTACCCGGAGATGTGGGCCTACGTCCAGTTCTCCGCCAAGCCCGCCGGCCAGGGCAAGGACAAGTTCGAGCGGCAGCCCGACGAGAAGGTCAAGTGGGCCCTGCGCCAAGTCTATTACGCCGAACGGGCCCGCTGGTTCGAGAAGGGATCGTTCAGCACGGACCTCGGGGCCTTGGGGCTGAAGAACGATCCGCTCCTGCGGCTCAAAGGCTGGTCCTCTCCGCCCTTGATCCAGACCACGGCCAGTCTGTTCGAGGCGATCTACGCGGCGAAGAGCGGCGAGTCCTGGCACATCCGCGAGGATGGTCTCGTCTGGAAGGACGCGCCCGCCGCGCCGCCGGCGAAGAACAAGGATTAGGGAGGATACTCATGCGTAGGACACTGAGCGCCGTGGCCCTTGTCGGTTCCCTGCTCGTCGCCGGTTCGGGTCCGCTGCTGAGCGCGACCCTGCCGTCGGCCAAGCCCGAAGCCGTGGGCATGTCCTCGGCCCAGCTGGCCCGTCTCGACCAGCTCGTGACCGAAGCCGTGGCCCGGAAGGACTTTCCCGGCGCGGTCCTCCTCGTCGCCCACAAAGGAAAGGTCGTCTATCGCAGGGCGTTCGGCCTATCCCAGTGGGTCCCCGAGGACAAGCCGCTCACGGCCGACATGATCTTCGACTTGGCTTCGGTCACCAAGCCCGTGGCCACGGCCACCTCGGTCATGCTCCTGGTTGAACGCGGGCAGATCCGGCTCTGGGACAAGGTCACGGTTTATGTCCCGGAGTTCTCGGCCTGGTACGGCGAGAAGGGGATCCCGGGCGAGGAGGCCCGTCTTTACAATCTTCTGACCCACACCTCGGGTCTGCCGCCCTATACCGACCCGAAGGAAGCGGGGAAGAAGCTCGGCGATCCCTGCACCACAGCCGACCTGGTCGGGCTCATCGCCCGGATCCCCAAGGAAATGCCCGTCGGGCGCGAGTTCGTCTATAGCTGTCTCAACTACATCACCCTGGCCCATATCGTCCACAAGGTCTCGGGGCAGACGATCGACGAGTTCGCGGCCGAGAACATCTTCAAGCCCCTGGGCATGACGCGGACCCTTTACCGGCCGCCGGCCGCGCTGCTCGACCAGTGCGTCCCGACCGAGGTCGTCGACGGCCGGCCGCTCCGGGGCATCGTCCACGATCCTCTGGCGCGGCTCCAGGGCGGCGTGTCCGGCAATGCCGGCCTATTCTCGACCGCCGACGACCTGGCCGTCTTTGCCCAGATGCTCCTCGACGGCGGGTCCTATGGCGGCGTCCGCGTCCTGAGCCCGCTCACGGTCGCCCGGATGACCGAGATCTACCCCAAGGTCGGCGAGTCCGGCCGGGGCCTCGGCTGGGACATCGACACGGACTATTCGAACCTCCGCGGGGACCTGTTCGGCCTGGGCTCTTATGGCCATTCGGGCTACACCGGGACCTCGATCTGGATCGATCCGGAAACCAGGACCTCGGTCATCCTCCTGACTAACCGGGTCCATCCGAACGACAAGGGCGACATCATCGCCCTGAGGGGCAAGGTGGCCAACGTCGTGGCCGCCGCGATCCGGGGCCAATAAAAGCTTTGACAAGGGCCCGGCCTCGTGCTAATGTCGGGCCCGATCGAGGAGGGCCATGCAAGTCCAAGTCGAGCGCGAGATCTACATTCGAGCCTCCCGTTCGCACGCCGTCCTGTCTGAAGCGATCCAGACCTTCCGGGGCTATCTCGGGACCCAAATGGCCGCCAACGCCCCTGAATATTATCGGGCCCGCAACCTGCTCAAGGAAGGGAAGCTCCTCTACGATCAAACCATCCAGGACGCCAAGAAGCTGCTCGGTCCCATCCCCATCTACGCGGCCAAGGATTTTGAGGCTTGGCGCACCCAGGCGCTCGTCGAGAACAAGATCGTTGTCCAGGGCCAAACGCCGGACGAGCTGACCCAGGAGCTCTGCGCCGACGATTTTATCCGCTCGATCATGCGGCCCGAGGACGTCACGGCCTATATCTCGAGCCACTTCGAGGCCCAGCGGACCGGTAAGCGGAAGCTGGCCAACATCAAGATCCGAATGGCCCTGGACCGCCTGGCCGAACTGATCGTCGAAGGCCAGGAACTCCAGAAAACGGCCCAACGCAAGCAGCAGGGCCTGCCCATCTAGGGGCGCTTATCGTCCCGGCGTCCGGTCCCGCCAATACCTCATCTTGCCGACTCCGCCCCGGTCGGGTCGCGCGTCGTAGCCCAATCCGTATTGGCCCTCGCCGGCCTCGACGAGGGTCCGCCCCTTGTAGATCGCTTTGGTCAGGTTGACGATCGTGTAAGCAAGGTCGCCGTTCCGGGCCGCGGCGACGACCAGGTCGCCGTCGGTCTCGAGGTCCCCGACGACGATGCGGCCGGCCTCATAGGTGTAGCGAGGGCGCCGGTCGTCGCGGCTGATGTCCTGGCGCAGGTCGGCCTTGACCCCGACGAAGAGGTCTCGCTCGCCGTCCTTGATCACGACCCCGACGGCCCTTCCATCCGGTCCGGTGGGCGCCGAGCGGACCCGGCTCAGCCAGCCTTTCGGGTCCTCGCCGGCGCCATGCGGGCTGAGCACGCTCACGAACGCCCAGGTTTCGCCCATCTCGAAGTGCTGGGCCCATGACTGGTGGATGAGCCATTCGTCCTGGTAATGGCGCTTTTCGGCCTCGACGCCCTCCTGGCGCGGCCCGGGCGAGGGGAAGAGGATGAGCAGTCGCTTGTCCTGGGGCAGGGCGGCCGTTTGGATCTGGTCGTAGCCCGTATCGTACCAATGCTCGCCGCGGTCGAAGATCTTGCGGGTGTGCCATAGCTGCCCCATCGTGAAGTACCCTTCGCGGAGGGCCTTGAAAATATCGAAGACGACGAAGCATTCGGGTTCCTTGATATAGACGACGACGCGGTCGGCCTGGTAACCCCAGCCCTCGTCAATGAGCCGCGTCCGGCTGTAATCAAAATCGTCGAAGGTCAGGAAATCGACCTTCCGCGTTTGGACCGCCCGGTAGGAGCCGGCGTCGCGCAGGAACTCGAGCAGCGTCTGGCCTGGGACTGCGTCGCGGACGCTGTAGCGGAACTCGCCGGCCTTCTGCCCCCAGAAGATCTTCTCCGGCCGGACGCACAGGCGGTTATGGAAGTAGTCCTGGCGGTAGGCGCCGTACGGCCCGGAGGGCATGTAATCGCGGTAGCCGCCGTCGTGGAGGAGGACCGAGCCGCCCGCCATCAGCAGGACGATGCTGTTCTCGTCCGCGTGGCCGTGGGTCATTTTCTCTTCCTCGACGGGGATGGTGTCCCGGAGATAGTCGCGAAAATTCAGCCCGCCGTCCCCCTCATCGCGGTAGTTGAGCAGCAGGTAGGAGGAGAGGGGAGTCCAGCCGTTGCGGAAGACGATCTTCTTGCCCACGACGTCCTCGAGCACCTCCATGGAGGACGAAGCCGGGACGGCGGCCTTGACCGCATCGGTGCCCCAGCGGTAGGCGTCGAGAAGCATGACGCCGAGCCCGGAGCTGGTCGGCTTGGCGAAGTCGACGAACTTGGCCGCGATCGCCTCGGCGGCCCATTTCATTCCGGGGTCGGCCAAGGCCGCGGCCCCGGCCTCGAAGAAGACCAGGAAGTGGGTCCAGTTGGAGGTCCAATGGGCGTCGCCGAAGTCGGGCACGACGTCGGCCGGGCAGATCAGGTTCAGATAATATCTGGCGTAATAATAGATCTCCGGTGTCGCGAAGAGGTCCTTGATCCCTCGCCGCGCGTCGGCGTATCCCAGGAGGGAATAGAGCCAGACGCCGTTGTAGATCGTGGCGTCCTCGATCTCCCAGTGGCCCCAGTTGTCGTCGCCCAGGGCCCGACGCTGCATGTCCCAGGTCCGGGCCTCGGGATGGTCGGGCAGGGCCCGGACGGCCCAGGCCAGGGATTCGGCCCGGAGGGCCGAGCGGTTCATGGGGCCCCATTCGGCCGTGCGTAGGAGATAGCGCATGGAGCCGGCGATGAGGTCGGTCGCGGTCTTCACTTCGGCCGGCGTCAGGCGCCCGAGCCGGCGGAGCGTGTCGAAGGCCCGGATGTAGCGCATGGCCGTGAAGAAGTCCGGCAAGGCCGGGACCCCGTCGGCGTAATCGGACCGGAGCTTGATGGACGATTCGGGATAGGCGCTGCGGTAATCCCCGTAGGAGATCAGGACGGCCTTGGCCCGGTCGGCGTAGGCCGGCATCTTCTCCGTTTCGTAAAGATAAGCGTAGATGAGGGCCATCTCGAGGAGCCCGCCCGGGGCCCGGTAGCCGAAGACATTGAGGGGATCGAAAGTCTTCTTCCATTGGGCCAAGAGCTCGTCTTTGTGGGCGTAGGTCCAATCCGCCGAGGCCCGGGCATAGGCCAGGTAGCGGGCCCGAGGGACGGCCCGCAAGGCGGGAGCCAGGACGAGGATAAGAAGCGCGGCGGCGCCGAGGGTCCGGAACCGGCGAGATCGGAGCGGGATGATCAACATTAGGGCTCTCCTTCGGATCGGATTTTTACTTATCACATTTTGGCGGGCGACGCCAGGTCGGGCCACGCTCCTTCGAGCCGGGCAGACCGCGGGGAGCTCGTGTAGAATGGAGGGAGAAACCCAGGAGGTTGACCATGGCCCCCATGCGACGTCCCGCCGTGAGATGGACGAGGACCGCCGCCGAGACCGTCCCGCCGGGCGGTCCGGCGCCCGCCGCGGCCGAGACGACCCGCAGCGATTCGGAGCTGCTGGACGCCTATTCGCGCGCCGTCGTCGGCGTCGTCGAGAGGACCGGGCCGGCGGTGGTCAGCATCTCGATCGGAGCGACCAGCGCGACCGAGGACTTCGAGCCCATGGGCGCCGGCTCGGGCTTCGTCATCGCCCCCGACGGCTATGTCTTGACCAACAGCCATGTCGTCCTGGACGCGCCGCGCGTCGATGTCACCTTCATGAACGGCGACCGGCGCGGCGCCAGCCTGATCGGGCTCGACGAGTCGACGGACCTGGCGGTCGTGCGCGTCAACGCCTCGGGGCTGCCCTTCGCCAGCCTGGGCGATTCGGCCAACCTCCGGGTCGGCCAGCTGGTCATCGCGGCGGGCAATCCCTACGGGTTCCAGTCGACCGTCTCGACGGGCGTCGTCTCGGCCCTGGGCCGGTCCCTCCGGACCCGACAGGGCCGGCTCATCGAAAACATCATCCAGCACACGGCACCCCTGAATCCCGGCAACTCCGGCGGCCCGCTGCTCGATTCGCGGGGCCGGGTCATCGGCATCAACACGGCCATCATCGCCATGGCCCAGGGCATCGGGTTCGCGATTCCCGCCGACACCGCCCGGACCGTGGTCTCCCAGCTCATCAGCAAAGGCCGGGTCACCCGCAGCTATCTCGGCATCGTCGGCCTGCGGCGTCCGCTCGACCGCCGCTTCGTCCGCTTCTACCGGCTGGCCAGGGAGCAGGCTGTGGAGATCGTGTCGCTGGCCCCGGACGGGCCGGCGGCCGAGGCGGGGTTGAGGCGCGGCGACATCATTGTCGCGCTCGGAGGAGCGCCCGTCTCGAGCGTGGATGAGGTCTTCCGCGTGCTGGCCGAATGGCCCGTGGGCCGCCCCTTGGTCGCCGGTTTCCTGCGGGGCAAGGACCTCCGCGAGCTGCCGGTCACGCCGCGGGAAGCCGCCTGAACGCCCGAGCTCCGCGACGGTTGCGGCGGCGCCCGCCGGTGTGAGACAATGGGCCCACTTATTGACGGAGGAGGGCCCATGACCCAAGCCATCGGACGACGGACATTTCTCAAGGCCGGCGCGTGCGCCGGATTGGCCTTGGCCGTGGGCCCGGGCCTGGCCCTTCCTGCGGCTGAGGGCGGAGCCCGGGGGTCGCGGGTCGGGGTCGGCATCGGGGAAGATCATGGCCGGGCCGCCCTCAAGGCGATCGGGCTGGCCGGCGGCATCAAGCGGTTCGTGCCCAAGGGCGCGAAAGTCGCTCTACTGCCCAACGTCCAGAGCCGCCATCCGGGTTCGTTCACCAAGCCGGAGATCCTGCGGGCCGTCATCCGCCTGTGCCGGAAGGCCGGCGCGGCCGAGGTCAACGCTCTGAGCTGGCAGCCGCTCAAGCAGTGGGAGGACACCGGTCTCAAGGCTATTCTCGACGCCGAAGGCGCGGGCCTCAGGCTCTTCGAAAGAAACGAAGCCCTGTTCAAGCCCGTCGCCGTGCCGAACGGCGTCCAGGTCAAGGAGGTGCGCCTCCTCGCGGCCCTTTTCGAGCACAGCGTCCTCATCAACATGCCGATCGCCAAGGACCACGCGGGCAACAAGTTCACGGGATCGATGAAGAACCTCATGGGCCTGAATTCGCCGGCCAGTAACCGGACCTTCCATAAGCCCAACTGGCAGACCGACCCGGCCGATACGGCCTTTCTGGACCAATCCATCGTCGACCTGAACAAGTCCTTCAAGCCGGCCCTGAACGTCGTCGACGTGACCGAGATCCTCGTCTCCAACGGCCCCTTCGGTCCGGGCCAACTGATGAGGCCCAATCGGGTCGTGGCCGGCACGGACCGGGTGGCCATCGATGCCTATTGCGCTACGCAATGGGGCTTGAAGCCCGGGGACATCGCCCAGATCAAGAAAGGCTCCGAGCAGGGACTGGGCATCATGGACCTCGATCGGGTCAACGTCGTGGAAGAGGACATCTGATTGAAGAAGGCCCTCGTGCCGGTGGGCCTCGGCGCCCTGGCCCTGTGGCTGGCGGTCGTCGCCGGGCCGCCCGCGGCCCGACCGGCCCAGGATTCCCTTAAGGCCTTCCTGCCGGCCGACGGTGCGGTCGCGGGTTGGTCCCAGGACGGTCAACCGCAGGAATTCGCGGGAGAGGATCTCTATACCTACATCGACGGCGGGGCCGAGATCTATCAGGAGTACGGGTTTCGTCGTGTCGTCGTCCAGGACTATAAGAACGGGGCCGGCAAGTCCGTCTCTCTGGAGATCTTCGAGATGGCCTCGCCGGAAGCGGCCTACGGCATCTTCACGTTCAAGAGGTCGGGGCGGGGCCGGATCGTAGGCCTGGGTTCGGAGGGCGAGCTCGAGGACTATTACCTCAACTTCTGGAAGGGGCCCTATCTCGTTACCCTGACCGGCTTCGACGGGGCGGCCGAGACCTTGGGGGGCCTCCAAGCCGTCGGCGCCGCCGTCGAGGCGAAGATCGCGGACACGGCGCCTCCTCCCGCCCTCGTCCGGACGCTCCCGGTCGAGGGCCTGGACGCGAACGGCCTTAAGTACCTCAAAGGTCCCCTCGGTCTGAGCAACGTTTATTCCTTTTATACCGGGGAGGGCCTGCGGTTCGCGGCCGCGCTCAAGGCCGGCTACGCGGACGGCTCGAGCCTGATCGTTCTGGATTACGGGACTGACGAAGCCCGTGCCAAGGCCTGGCCCGAGCTTCGGGCCGGACTCGAGGCTTCAGGGAAGTTCAAGCCGCTGGCGGGGCGGACCGGCGAGGAGCCCGTCTACCAGGACCCGAAGGGCCGCTTCGTCGCCTTCCGCCCCTCCGCCTCTCGTCTTTTGGTCGCCATCGCCGCCTCGGCCCCAGCCGCCCTGAATAGAACCCATTAATCGCCGTCTGCTTTCCCAGCGGTCTGTCGCGAGGCGGTGAGGGATGTCGTGACAAGGCCCCCGTGAAGGAAGGGGGGCTCGGCCGTAGGCTGGGGGAAACCAGCTACAAGGTTTCCGGGGTGCGGGGGCAAGGAACGATGTCCCGAGCGCAGCCGAGAAGACGGACCGCCCCGGTCGAACGGCGATTCCTTCAGAGCGCCTGCGGCCTTATTGGAACACCTGCTTGACGATGTCCACCAGCCCCAGGGCGTAATCGATCTCGCTGATCGGGATCTTCTTGGCCTGGGCGATCTTGGTGAACCGGCCGTCCTTGTTGCTGTCCTTGGTGACGACGAGGTAATCGGCGTAAGGGGCGACGGCGTCGATCATGCGCTCGTTGTCGCTGCCGGCCGGGCCTCGCTTGGACTCGCCGCCGATGTGGACGGCCATGACGAAGATCTTCTTCGACTTGCAGTAGTCGATGACCTTCTTCAGCCGGGCCTCCTCGCTATCGAGGGTCAGGCCCGAGGCGCCCATGCCCTTGAGGCTGGCCCCGATGGCGAAGACGACGGCCTTATAGGGCGTGCCGTTGGGATACTTGGCTTTATCGGTGGTGCTCTCGACGTGGAAGCCGGGGCCCGATTCGCGGCCGCCGAGCCCCACACCGCCGGCGGCCATCTCGGCGGTCGGCACGTCGCAATAATCGTAGGCCACGCCGGCCTCGTCAAGAACGATGTTGAGCGTGGTCACGTCCGTGCTTTGACCGGCGGAGGTGGTCAGGATCGGAAGTCCGACCTTGGGAACGGTTTGTCCCGCCGCCGTCAAGGCGAGCCCCAGGACCGCCGCGGCGGCCAGGCCGATCAGGATGCGCTTGGTCATGTCACGTCTCCTTTACTTCTTGTCCGGCTCCATGAGGATGTCGAAGACCCGGACGGCCTTTTTCCACCAGTCCGGCAGGGCCGGCTTGCCCCGGTCGTAGTTGCGCTTTTCCGTGTCATAAACGTAGAGCCGGTTGTATTTGACGAGAATGTCGTCGCCGAGCTTCCACCAGGCGCCGATCACGGTCTGGGCGTTGTTGAGCGAGAAGCCGGTCAGGAACTTGGCCGCCTCGGCGGGCTTCTTCTTGTAGAGGGCCAGGGCCTGCTGGTCGATCTCGGGGATGCGCTTGACCAGCTCGCGCTCGTACTTGGCCTGGGCGGCTTGGACGTCCTTGATGGCCTCCGCATAGACCACCTGGACATGGAAGTCGGTGTAGTCAAAGGCCCAGCGGGCCGAATCGCGGCTGAAGGTCCAGTGGTCGCCGACGCTGAACGACTTCGGGATCTCCGTCACGCCGGCGTAGAAGGGCATGTAACAGGCCGTGTCCTGCGACCCGAAAGAGATCCAGACCAGGCCGCCGATCGGGTCGGGGAGCCCGGCCCGGCTCTGGGTGATGGTCGTATACTCCGCCCGGCCGTCATCGATGACCCGGGGCGCGCGGCGGTTGAAATAATTGGGATTCTGGAACGGCCCGCCTCGGATGCCCTTGAGGGGGTCCCACGGCGTCCCGTAGCTCCGGTCCCGGGTCATGTCCATGACGTCCTGGACCGAGAGCTTCTTGTCCGGCTTGACGGAGAACGGCAGGTCCATGTTCGGCGTCTCGGGCTTGAGCTTCTTGGAAGGAGCGAAGAGGTCGAGGGCACGCCACAGCCTCTGGATCCCTCCGTTCGTGCTGACGGCGCTGCCCTCGACGGGGGAATAGGCCCTCTTCCAGCTGAACGGCTTGCCGCTCTTGGGGTCGTAGAAGCCCATGTCGACGGCCAGCTGGACCACGTTCGGCGACGCCATGAAATAATCCTTGTTCTGGAGGTCGATCTCGCCGATGCGGGACTCGTTCGGGCAGACGCTGACCTCGTCGTCGGGCACGCGCTCCGCGCACCAGACGGCTCCGGGCTTGCCGCTCGTGGGGGTCCACAGCGGGCCGACCGGCATGACCTCGAAGATCCAGACCTCTTTCGGGTCGGCCACGGCCAGCATCTCGCCGTCGTCATGGAAGCCGTAGCCGTATTTCTCGGCCAGGGCGCCCATGACCTGGATGGCCTCCCGGGCCGTGCCGCCCCGTTCCATGCCCAGGAGCGTCAGCATGGTCAGGTCGAGCTTGGCCGAGGGGGTCGGGTTCTCCATCTTGCGCTGGCAGCCGATCGTCGACTCGCCGATGCCCACCTGCTTGTCGTTCATGTACCCGAAGCTGCCGTGGATGTAGCCGTAGGTGTGGGCCGCCTCGGGGATGTCGATGCCGGCGTAGTCCTTCTTGATGAGGTCCCACTTGAGGCCCTCCGACGGCGGCCAGGTCCGGTATTGGGAGATGTGGTAGATCTTCCGGGTCGAGCCGGCCTTGTGGTCGGCGGCCGGGACGCGGCGGAAGGTCCAGTCGCAGAGGCCGCAGTCGCACGTGTGCGTGGTCATGACCGAGCCGTCCGTCGAGGCGTCCTTGCCGACGATGATGACGGTGCAGCCCTCGCCGGCGACGGCCGCGAAACCCGTTCCGGCCGGGGCCCGATCGCCGGCCGGGGCCGGGTGACCGATCAACGCGACGGCCAGGACCAGGGCCAGGCCGACAGCTCCGAGATGCTTCCTTGTCATGGGGCTCTCCTTCTTCCTTTGCGTGCTATTTATTGTTGGGCTCGCCCAGGACGTCGAAGGCCCGGACGGCCTTGTTCCACCACTCCGGGTTGGCCGTGGGGATGCGGCCGCTGCGCCGCTTGTCGGCGTCATAAAGGGCGAGATGGTTGTACTTGACCCAGAGGTCATCGCCCAGCTTCCACCAGGCGTCGACCACGTTCTGGGCGTTGTTCAGCGTGAACCCGGTCACGTACTTGACCGCTTCCTTGGGGCTGCGCTTATAGAGCTCGACGGCTTTCGTGTCGGTCTCGGCGATCCGCTCGAGCGCGCCGCCCTCCCACTTCTTCTGGGCCGCCTTGACGTCCTCGATGGCGGCGTTGTAGGCGGCCTGGGTGTGGAAGTCGACGTAGTCGAAAGCCCAGCGGGCCGACTTCCTGTCGAGGACAAAGTGGTCGCCGATCGTGAACGAGGCGGGCACGTCCGTCGCTCCGGCGTAAAGCGGAACGTAGCAGGACGTGTCCTGGGCGCCGAGGGCCACCCAGACGATGCCGCCGATCGGCGCGGGCAGCCAGGACCGGCACTGGGTCAGGGTCGTATATTCGACGTTGGACACGCTGATGAGCCGCGTGCCCTTGTAGTAATTCGGGTTCTTGAAGGGGCCGCCGCGGAGCCCGCTGACGGGGTCAAAAACGGAGCCCTGAGACTTATCGCGGGTCAGGGCCATGACGTCGCCGGCCGAGAGCTTCCGGTCGGGCTTGACCGAAAAGGGGAAGTCCATGTTGGGCGTCTCGGGCTTGAAGTGGCGCGACGGGGCGACGAGGTCGAAGAAGCGCCAGGTCCGCGAGCGCCGGCCGCCCGTGCTCGCGGCGCCGCCGTCGGTCGGCGAATAGGCCTTCTTCCAGCTGAATGGCTGGCCGGATTTCGGGTCGTAGAGCCCGGCCTCGACGGCGTAGGATTCGACGTGGGTCGAGGCCATGTAGTAGTCGGAGTTGGCCAGGTCGAGCTCACCGATGATGGATTCGTTCGTGCAGACCGCGACGTGGTCGTCGGGAACCCTTTGGGCCGCCCAGACAGCGCCCGGCTTGCCGCTCTGCGGCGTCCACAGCGGGCCGACGGGCATGATCTCGAAGACCCAGATCTCCCGGGGGTCGGAGACGGCCAGCATTTCGCCGCCGTCGTGATAGCCGTAGCCGTACTGCTCGGCCAGGGCGCCCATGAACTTGATGGCCTCGCGCGCCGTCCGGCAGCGCTCCATGGCCAGAAGGGTCAGCATGCTGATGTTCGTGGCCGGCGTCGGCGTCGAGTTGCCGATCTTGCGGACGTTGCCGATCGTCGATTCGCCGACGGCCAGCTGCTGGTCGTTCATGTAGCCGAAGATCGAGTGATGGTAGCCGTAGGTGTGGGGCGGCTGGGGGATCTCGACCGCGGTCGGGTCCTTCAGGACGGCGGCCCACTTGCCCCCTTCGGAGGGCGGCCAGGTCCGGATCTGGTCGATGTTATAGAGCCGCCTCTTCTCGGTCGGCTTATGGTCGGCGGCGGGGACATGGCGCCAGACGAAGTCGCAGACGCCGCAGTCGGCGGCATGCGTGCTCATGACGGAGCCGTCGGTCGCGGCGTCCTTGCCGACCATGATGACGGTGCAGGCTTCCGGGGCCGGCTCGAGGGCGTCCGACGGGGCCGGGGCCGGGACCCGGTGGAGTCCGACGCCGCCGGCGAACAGGAGAACGAGGACGACGGTCAGGGCTGCGGGGAACGTCTTCTTGCTGAGCATCAAGGATACCTCCCGGGCGGCCTGAAGGCCGGCCCGCTCAATTCATGACCACGCCGCCGGCCGGGGCCTTGGACGGGTCGGCCAGGTAATGTCCGACGCCGGTCTTGACCACGTCGGCGTAGCGCGGCACGCCGCGAACGACGATCGGACGATCGGCCGTCTTCTTCGTGAATTGCCGGAAGATCTCGAGGATCACCGACAGGTGCTGCCCGACCCTTTTCTCGAGCGGCCAGCCGCCTTCGTCATAGGGCACGAACAGCTTCTTTTTTTTCGACAGGCTGAGGAGGAACGGGTCCTTGCCATCGAGCAGGAGCTTTGTCGTCTTGGGCCCGGTCGGCTGGTCGAGGAAGGGGATGGGGGCCTCGAGCAGGAACGGCAGGGCCGGCCCGTAGTCGCCGATCTCCCGGTGGGACAGGCCCCGGAAGCCGACGGGAGAGGGCTCGACGTGGTTCTCGAAGCCTTCCGCGGCCTTGACCGTCAGCGACGCCAGCGTGGCGATCTTGACGGACTTGTCCGGGGCGACAATGCAATTCGTGACGGGGAACATGGTCTCCGCCCCGTGGGTGTCGATGGCCACGTCGATCGACTCGCGGCGCATGAGCTCCATGGCCCCGAAGGTCACCCGTTCCATGAGCGGCCCGTTCGCGCGGCCCGGCCAGGTCCGGTTGGTGTTGCGGACGTCGATGTAGGACAGGAGCTGGCGCTCGGGGTAGTGGATGTAGACGTCCGGGTCGGGCCACTGGTCGAGGGGCGAGGCGTCGCGGTTGCCGAAGCGGAAGCGCTGGGCGCCCCAGTCCGTGGCGACATCGAAATAGAGCGGGTAGCCGTCCCCGGCCCGGGTGTTCCGGCTGCCGCTGTTGTTGAAGAAGGGGATGACATAAAGCGTCCCCTTCTCGACTACGGCATTCTCGAGGAAGATGATGACGGCGAGCATGCCCTCGGGCTCGTTCGAATGCGTGTTGCCGATGAGCAGGGCCTTCCCGCCGGGCTCCCGACCCTCGAGGACATAGACGTTGGTGTCGGCCAGAGTGCCTTTGAGGCCGGGGGAGAACTCGCTCAGCCGATGGACCGCGGTGACCCCGGGCCCCTTGACGATGGGCACGTCGAAGTGCCGATGGCGGACGAGGGGCAGGCCGCCCCAAACGACCAGGCCCAGCACGGCGGCGGCCAGGGCCGATTTTTCGACGGTGTCTCGGATCATGCCGCCCTCGCTCACTTCCACCGCAACAGCCTGAGCAGCAGGGGGACCATCACAAGAAGATAGAGGAGGAGGTCCTGCCGGCGCTCCTTTTCGCGGACGAAATTCCAAGCGGCCAGGACAAAGAGGAAGGCCGTGATGATGTAATAGGCGATCATGATCACGGGAACGCCTCGCTCCTAGCCTGGCTATTCACGACTTACATGCTCCACTTGACCAGGAAGGCCAGCTTCGAGCTGAAGATGATCATGGCCATGGCCGCCGCGGTGATGGCCAGCCACGGCAGCCAGGTGGCCTTGAGGAAGTCCTTGTATGAGCCCTCGTAGCCGGACACCATATTGCTCAGCCGGCCGATGAGGGCCGTCGGCGGCAGGCCGTCGCCCAGGGGCCAGAGGAGGCTGAGACCGGCGATGACCACGGTGGCGTGGAACCCGATCGAGTCCAGGAACCAGATCAGGGGGATGCCGATGATGGCCGCCGCGCCATAGGTCAGGACGCCCTCGGAGAAGGGGATGATGACCGGCAGGAGGAAGAACAGGAGCACGAGGGGCGTCGAAATGACGGCGAACGAGATGAGGCCGCGGACCCCTGTCGCCGTCATGATCTGTTGGAGCATGCCGACGACGGCCGTCGTTGCGAGGAGGGGCAGGAGCCTTTTGACGGTGCTGCGGGCCAGGGCGAAGACGGCGATCCTCTTCGGGCTGACCAGCACGGCGGCCACGGCCGATAGCGCGAACTCCAGCGCCAGGCCGAATATGGGCGTCCCGAAGGGCCAGATCCGGTAGGCCGCGACGAGCCCGAAGAACACGAGGAACGGGATGGCCACGCGCCACCAGGTCATGCCCGGGGGAGGATCGGGCAGCTCCAGCGGCCCGGCGGCCGCCCCGGCGTCCCGTTTCAAGCCCAGGACGAGGACGGTGAAGGCGCCCAGGATGAGGACCGGGATGCCCAGCGTGAACTCGAAGCCGACATAGGGGATGGCCGTGCCGGCGCAGAGGATCATGGCCCAGATGTTGACCGGCGGGGCCGCCGCGCTCAGACCGGCGACGATGAACAGGATGGCCGCCACGCGCTTCGGCGGGATGCCCAGGCGCCCGAGGGCCAGGGCCACCGGAGCGCCGACGACGAGGAGCGAGACGCTGCCCGCGCCGGTCAGCGCGCCGGGGATGAGGACGATGATCATCAGGGCCAGGAGCGCCGGGACCCGCCAGCGGCCGAAGGCCCGAAGGGTCGCCCGGACGGCGTAGATGACGCCCCCCGATTCGTTGACGATGGCCATGAAGAACGTGGCCGTGAAGAAGACGAGCATGACGTCGAGGTAGGTGGCCGAGCCCTCGACCAGGTGCCGGCCCAGCTCGCCGATCGCCGGGGTCTTGAAGAAAGCTCCGGCCAGGCCGCCGGCCACGGCCGCGGCGAAGATGCCAAGCTCGACCGAGAGCTTGGCGGCCTTGGCCGCCGCATAGGCGATGACCATGACCGCCAGGATCCCGAAGATCTGTGTCGTCATGCTTAGCCCCGCATCTTACAGGAAACCCCGAGCCGCGGTCAACTGGATCGTCGCGCCGCAGGGCGGGGGGACGTAACGAAGCAGGCTCTAACGCCGTTATAGACAAACAGCAGCGCTCCTGCTAAGATACGCCACGGAAAGGGGTCGAAAGGAGTTTCGACCTATGCGCGCATTTCCACCTCCCGTCAGGGAAGGCAGTTCCCATCCCTCCCAACTTCCGCTAAAATGGCAAGATGTCCCTCAAAGGAGGACCCGCATGCGGCATCCCGCGGTCGTGAGACTTGTCGCCGTACTGAGCCTGGCCGGGCTCCTGGCCGGCGTGAGCGCTCCGGGGCTTCGGGCCCAGTGGTACGGCCGGAACAAGGTCCAGTACGAAAAGTTCGATTTCCGGATCATGAAGACCCGCCATTTTGACGTCTATTTCTATCTGCAGGACGAGCAGACCGTCAAGCTGGCCGGGGAGATGGCCGAGCGCTGGTACGCGCGCTATTCCCGGATGTTCAACCACGAGCTCAAGGGCCGCCAGCCGCTGATCCTGTACGGCAGCGGTCCCGAGTTCCAGCAGACGACCGTGATCAACGAGATCCTGGGGGAGGGGACGGGCGGCGTCACGGAATCGTTCAAGCGCCGCATCATCCTGCCCTACGGGGCCTCGCTGGCCGAGACGGACCACGTCATCGGCCACGAGCTCGTGCATGCCTTCCAGTACGACATCATGGCCCAGGGTCACTCCGACCAGGCCCGGGGATCCGACGCCAACCTGCGCATCCCCCTGTGGTTCATCGAGGGCATGGCCGAGTACCTGTCCATCGGTCCGGTCGACCCGAACACGTCGATGTGGATGCGCGAGGCCGTCCGGCGCAAGGACCTGCCGCAGATCAAGAAGCTCGACAATTCCTACAAGTACTTCCCCTACCGCTGGGGCCAGGCCCTGTGGGCCTATATCGCCGGCCGCTGGGGCGACGAGGTCATCGGCAAGATGATGAAGTCCGTCGGCCGGGCCGGCGATTACGAGGTCATCCTCGAGAGCGTGCTGGGCGTCAAGCTCAAGCAGCTCTCGAACGATTGGCACAAGGCCATGCAGGACGCCTATGGTCCCCTGCTCGCGAAGACCCAGCTGGCCGACAAGATCGCCAAACAGCTGTTCAAGGGCACCGAGAGCAATCCTTATAATATCGCCCCGTCGATCAGCCCCGACGGCAAGGACCTGGTCCTCCTGTCCAGCCGGGACCTCTTTTCGGTCGACCTCTATCTGGCCGACGCCGATTCGGGCAAGATCCGGCGGAAGCTCGTCTCGACGGCCGTCGACCCCCATTTCGAGAGCATCCAGTTCATCAAGTCGGCCGGGGCCTGGGACGCGACCGGGCAGAAGTTCATCTTCGCCGGCGTGGCCAAGGGCCGGCCCGTCCTGACCATCGTCGATATGAAAAGGGACAAGACCGAGCGGGAGATCCCCTTCGGCGAGCTGGCCGAGATCCTCAGCCCCTCCTGGTCGCCCGACGGCCAGTTCGTCACCTTCGCCGGCATCGCCGGCGGCATCTCGGACCTGTTCATCTACGACCTGACGCACAACGTCCTCAAGCAGATGACGCGGGACCCCTACGGCGATCTTCAACCCGTGTGGTCGCCGGACGGCAAGACCATCGCCTTCGTCACCGAGAGGTTCTCCACGAACCTCGAGTGGGTCGACGTCGGGCACTACGAGCTGGCCCTCCTCGACGTCGAGTCGGGCCGCATCACGAAGCTCCTGGCCTTCCCCAACGGCAAGAACATCAATCCGCAGTGGACGGCCGATTCCTCGGCCCTCTATTTCCTTTCGGACCAGAGCGGCAAGACCGACCTCTACCGGATCGACGTGGCCTCGGCCAAGATCACGGAAGTGACGAACCTCTACTCCGGGATCTCCGGGATCACGGACCTCAGCCCGGCCATCTCGGTCGCCCACGGGACCGGGCGGGTCGTCTTTTCGGGCTATACCGGCGGGCAGTACTCGATCTACTCGATCGACGACCCGGCCATTCTGCAGGGGGAGTCCTTCCTGGCCCAGTTCGAACGCAACCCGGCCATCCTGCCGGCCCGGACCGAGCCCGAAGGCTCGCTCCTGGGACTGCTCAAGAACCCCCTGTTCGGCCTGCCCAAGGACACCAACTTCGCCGTGGTCCCCTATAAGTCCAAGCTGGCCCTCGACTACGTGACCCCGCCCAGCATCGCCGTCGGCGTCGACCGCTACGGCACCTACGGGGCCGGGGGGATCGCGGCCTATTGGAGCGACATGCTGGGCTATCACACGGTCATCACGTCCGTGTTCACGGCCTCCCAGCTGATCGACACCTCGGGCGTCGTGGCCTACCTCAACAACCGGAAACGCCTCAACTGGGGCGGCGCGGCCCAGAGGATCGTCTATCCCTATCCTTATTATTATTTCTTCTACAGCGACCCGGCCCAGGGGGGCGATGGCTTTTACCACGAGGTCGAGGACGTCTACCGGCTCATCAACTACGACCTCTCGCTGTTCGGGTCCTATCCCTTCAGCCAGGTCAGCCGGTTCCAGCTCAGCGGCGGTTTGCGGATCCAGGATTTCAACCACACGACCTATGAGCGGATCTACGACGTCAGCGGCTTCTTGGTCGATTACGAGAAGATCCACCCGAACGACATGCCGCCGGCGTTGACCTTCGGCTACCTGAGCGCCGGCTATTACTATGACACCGGGATCTTCGGGGCCACGAGCCCTATCCTCGGCGGGAACATGGGCCTGGCCGTGTCGCCGGCCATCGGCTCGGTCAACTTCACGACCGTTATGGCCGATTTCCGCAAATATTTCATGCCGGTCAAGCCGTTCACCCTGGCCTTCCGGGCTCTGCACTACGGGCGTTACGGCAAGGACTCCGAGGATACGCGGTTCTACCCGCTTTACATCGCCTACTGGGACCTCGTCCGGGGCTACGAATCCATCAGCAACGCCGAGCTCTCGGAGTACAACGCCCACCCCGAAAAGTCCTTCGATTTCACCCGGCTCTACGGCAGCCGCATGATCGTGGCCAACGCCGAGCTGCGCTTCCCCCTGCTCGGCATCTTCGGGGTCGGCAAGGGCTTCTACGGGGCCTGGCCGCTCGAGGCGTTCGCCTTTTTCGATACGGGCATCGCGTACGCCGCGAACCCCAGCTACTGGTGGGGCGGCTATACCTATGACGCCGAAGGGAACCTGACGGGGGAGGATCCCAAGCTGGTCAAACCCTGGTTCCTCGGCGGCGACCGCAAGCCGATCAGCAGCTACGGCTTCGGCATCCGGACGAACCTTTTCGGCTATCTCGTCATGGGCCTGCAGTACGTCTATCCGATCAATCGGCCGGTGCGCGGCTGGCATCTCCAGCTGAGCATCAGCCCCGGGTTCTAGCACCGACCGTAGCGAACGAAGCGAGCGAAGGGCAGAAATCCGGCGGAGATACACGGAGCCGGATTTCTGCGAGGTATCTTAGTAAAGCGGCTTGGCTCTAGCGAGCATCGCGGAGCCAGGCCCGTACGAAATATCCGAAATAAGTTCCTAAACTTCCGGCACCGCCACAGCCCCGGTCCCTTCTTCTGTCTTGATCGCCGGGGGCCGGAAGGCGACCGCCAGCAGAACGGCCGCGCCGAGCGCGGTCAGGCAGGGGAGGAGGAACATCGACCGGAAGTTCGTGACCCCGGCGGCCGTGAAGACGGACTGCAGAAGCACCGGGCCCAGCATGTTGGCGGCCAGCACGCCCAAGCCGAGGATCATCACGTTGAACAGCCCCTGCGCGCACGAGCGGACGTCCTTGGGGAAATAGGTGTCCACGAAGATGTAGACCGTGGCGAAGAAGAACGCGTAGCAGACGCCGTGCAGGATCTGGATGGCGATGATCATCCCGGGATGAGAGGGGAAGAAGGCGTAGACCGCGAACCGGGCGGCGTGGCCCAGGATGCCGACGAGCATCGTCGCCCGCCAGCCCAGCTTCTTCAGGACCAGCCCCAGGACGACCATGGTCAGGATCTCCGAGACCTGGCCGAGGCTCATGACGGGCATGATCCAGTTGCCGGGGATGCCCACGCCGCCAGCCTCGCGGGCCGCGCCGAGGAACGTCCCGGTCCAGTTGAAATAAAGGTTGTGGACGAAGGCGTCGATGAAGGTGATGAGCCAGAGGACGAGGACGAAGGGATGCTTGAGCAGCTTGAACGCCTCGAGCCAGGCGAACCGCTCCGTCACGCATTCCGCTCCGGGGAGCTTCTTTTTCGGCGGCGTGTGGGGCAGGAGCAGGCTGTAGGCGGCCAGAACGAGCGAGACGGCGCCGGCCACGACATAGGTCCAGCGCGTGGCCTGCCTCAGGGCCGGGCCCGTCAGCCCGGAGCCGAGGGCCGTCCCGATCCAGGCCGCAAGTCCGTGAGGGGCGGCGGCCTTGACCCGGGCCCAATCGACGAGGATGAAGGTGAACGGCCAGGCGGCCAGGATCCAGCCCAAGGTGCCGCCCATGCGGACGAGGCCGAACTCTTTCTGGGCGTCCTTCATGTGGGTGAAAGCGATCGAATTGACGATCGAGAGGGTCGGCACGTAAAAAAGGCAGTGGACGGCCATCAGGCCGAAGAACGGCCAGAACGCCCGGGTCAAGCCGAGGCCGAGGATGGCCAGGCCGCCGACAAGATGGCTGAAGCCCAGGAACCTCTCGGCTGCGAAGTGGCGGTCGGCGAACTGGTTGCTGAAGAACATGCCCAGGATGGCCGAGAGGGGGAAGGCGCTGAGGATCCAGGCCTGCTGGATCGGCGAGAACCCGAGGCTCGGCAGGTAGCTGTAGATCAGGGGCAGCCAGGCGCCCCAGATGAAGAACTCCATGACCATCATGAGGAACAGCTTGTTGCGCGCGCTCTTGACGTCAGTCACGATCATCCTCCTTTGTCATCGGGCCCCCCGGAGAACTCGGCCGCCCTCACAGCTCCTTGAGATAAACGTTCCGGAAGAACGGCGGCGAGACGCTGTCGTGGTTCTGGAGGCCGATGTAGCCCTCGGGGGCCAGGTCCCGGACCTTGCCGCCGGGATGGGCCTCCCAGTCAAGGACCGTTTTCCCGTTCAAGTCGACCTTGAGGTGCATCCCCTTGAACTCGATCCGGATGTGGTTCCATTCGCCGGTCGGCCGCGAGGCCGTCAGGCTGGGCGCCTCGATGTCGTAGGCCGCCCCGGTGTGGTGGATGCCCGTCGAGGTGTCATCGACCTGGATCTCGATCGAATGGTAGATGTAGTCGTCGCTCACGGGGACATCGGGGACCCGCAGGAAGATACCGGAGTTCGTGGTCGGCGTCGAGCACTTGAACTCGCAGTCGAGGATGAAATCCTTGACCCTTTTCCCGAACCAGAGCAGTCCCATGCCCCCCTGGCCTTTGAGGACGCCCGTCTTGGGATCGCACTCGAAATAGCCCGGGCCGTAGTGGTTCCAGCCGTACTTCTCGTAGCCGTTGCCGCCGCGCGCCAGGATCTGGGTGAAGCCGTCATAGTAGGTCACGCTCTTGACGTAGGCGATGCTCTTCCGGAAGGCGGGCATCGGGTCGCCGACCTCGGACTCGTTCTCGTACTCCATGGTCAAATAGCCGTCGTAGTCCTGGAGGGTCAGCTCGGCCAGGAGGTCGTGGATGTGGCCTTGGCCGGAGCCCCAGGCCACGTCGTCGACGCCCTTGGCCGTGCCGTAGCCGCCGCGGTCCTTGAGGTGGACGTCGAGGATGCGGCCGGCCAGGAGTTTGAAGGCCTCTCGCGGGTCGACGAGGCCGCGCATCCAATGGCCGCTGTCGGCGCAGGAGCCGATGCGCGGGTCTTTGCCGTCGACATGGCTGAACACCGTTTCCGGCAGGTTGTATTTGGCCGGGGCCGGGTGGTTATGGATGGCGATCTTGATGTCGTATTCCTTGACCAGTTTCTGGAGCAGGGTGAAGTCGTCATCGGCCGGCTCGCAGACGAGGACCCGGATGCCCATCTTGCGGGCGAAATCGAACATCTTGCGCATGCTGGGCTCGGTCGTGCCGATGTCGCAGACGCCGTAGCCGTAGAGCGTGACGCCGCTGGCCTTGAGGGCTTCCCTGACGAACGCGACCTGGTTGTCGGTCATGTTCTCATCGAACTTGGCCCCGGGGAACGTGGCCGCGAGGGCCTGGCCCGGGAACGCTTCGACGGCGCCCACGCCAAGCTCTTTGAGCTTCTTCAACGTGTCGGCGAAGGTGAATTTGCGGAACGTCCAGGCTTCCGAGGCGAAGGGAATGGGTTTGATGCGGACGGCCGCGTAGTCGGCCGTCGCCACGGCCTTCTGAAGGTCGGCGGAGATGTGGCGGATCTGCGGGGCGGCCCCGCGCGCAGGGATCCCGGCGGCCGCGGTCAGGGCCAGCAGAGCGAAGACGGAGAGCGTTCGTTTCATGGAGGGCTCCTCTCGGATCACTTGATTTTAGGATTCCATTTTCCCCGGGCCACAGGCGGGACGTAGCTTTCGAGGCCCTGGAAGGGGAACGGCAGCGTCCGGCCGAGCTCGGCGCTGCGATAGGCGGCCATGAGGAGCTCCGCCACGGCGACGCCGTCGGTGAAATTCTCCTCGGGCCGGACGCCTTTGAGGAAAGACTGGACCATGTGGCGGTTCTCGGCGATATAGCCGTACTCGCCGGCCTCGTCGGCCACGACCGGCATGAGCCCGATCTCGGCGTTCTGCTTCTCGACCAGGTCTTCTCCCGCCTTGCCCTTGACGGCGCGGCTGAAAAAGACCTTGAGGCCCGCGTCCAGGGTGTTGATCTGGAGCGAGTACTCGGGGCCGAGGAGCTCCATGCTCAGGCGCAGGCCCGCGCCGATGTAGCACCAGCTCGTGGTCGTTTCGACGACCAGGATCTTGCCGGTCCGGTCCTTGTATTCGACGAGCGACCGGGCAAAGTCCTCGGACGGCCGCTTCAGGTAGTCCGTCTTGCCGCCGCTGGCCTTGGCCAGGACGGCGGCGTACTTGGGCTCCTGCCACTTCAGGCAATTGGTATAGGCTGTGACGCTCACGGGCGTCAGGACCTCCCGGGACGCCCCCGGTGGCGTGAGCATGAAGCGGGCCTCTTCGACGGAATGGCACATCATATCGTTGAGGACGCCGCCGCCCTGCAACGTGCCCTCCCAGAACCAGGGCATGTGCGGGCCGCTGTGCTCTTCGGCCGCCCGGGCCAGGTAGGGGGGCCCGGACAGGGCCGCGCCTCGCGCCCAGATGATGTCCTTGCCCCGGACGACCGCCGGGGAGAAGACCTGGTTCTCGAGGTAGCCGTCGAGCAGACCGGCCTTCCGGGCGAGATCCAGCATCTTGCGGGCCTCGCGGACGTTTCGTCCGAGCGGCTTTTCGCAGGCGACGCCGGTGAGATCCGCCCGGCCGCTGACGACGGCGTGGCTGATCTCCTCCATGACCTCGCCCCGGGTGTAGTTCGGGGCGCAGATCCAGAGGGCGCCGATGCGCGGGTCGGCGGCCATCTCCGTGATCGAAGCGTACGGCTTGGCGTCGCCCACGTCGAGGGCCTTGACCAGAGCGCAGGCCTCGCGGGCCCGCGGCGCGTCGGGATCGAAGACGCCCAGGATGTCGGCATTGCGCACGCCGACCCAGGACCGGATGTGGAACCGGGCGATGAAGCCGCCGCCGATGATGCCGACGCCGAGGGTCTTGGCGTTTGTCTTCACGTCATCAGCCTCCTTTCCGGGGATGTCGCCTGCGGCGATAAGGACTCTGGATACCCTATTTGAAAGCTGGATGTCAATTCATTCCGGCGTGTCCTCGAGCCGGCTGATGATGGCCCGGTTCCGGGCGTTGGCGACGTCCTTGCCCTCGGTCGTGAAGAGGAACTCGAGCCTGTCCCTGTGGAACTCCGTGATCCTGCCGCGGACCATCTTCATGGTCGAATTCAGGAGGCGGTTCTGTTCCGTGAAGGCCTCGCCGAGGACGGCGACGGCGGCGGGCAGCCAGCGGGCCGGGAACTGCCCGGCGTGGCGCCCCCCCTCGCGGAAGGCGTCGATCTCGGCCTCGACCAGGCGCAGGGCCGCCTCCTGGCCCTCGGGGGACCGGGCGCTCAGATGCCGGTCCTTGAGCCAGCGCAGCACGGCCTCCTTGTTGGGCACGAGCAGGGCCACGGTGTAGGGCGACTGGTCGTTGTAGAGCATGATCTGCTCGACGTACGGGGAGGCTTCCGTGATCGTCTCCTCGATCGTCTCCGGACTGTACTTCTCGCCGTCGCTTCCGATCAGCAGGCTCTTCATCCGCCCCAGGACGTACAGGAAGCCGTCGGGATCGATGTACCCGAGGTCGCCGGTGTAGAGCCAGCCGTCCCGGAGGACCTCGCGCGTCGCCTTCTCGTTCTTCCAGTAGCCGGCCATGACATTCTCGCCCCGGATGACGATCTCGCCGGTCCCGCCCGCGGGGAGCTCGCGGCCCCGGTCATCGCAGATGCGGAGCTCGATCCCGGGCGCCAGGCGTCCCGAGGAACCGAGCTTATGGGCCTTCAGATTGTTGGCCGAAATGACCGGCGAGGCCTCGCTCAAGCCGTAGCCCTGGAACATGGGCAGGCCGATGGCGTAGAAGAACCGCTGCATCTCGATGTCGAGCAGGGCCCCGCCGCCGACGAAGAGCTCGAGTCGGCCCCCGAAGTTCCCGCGGATCTTGCTGAAGAGGAGCTTGTCGTAGACGGCCAGGAGGGGCTTCTTCATCTTTTTCAGCCCCTGCCCCTTGTTCCAGCCCTCGGCATTATAGTCGATGGCCAGGGCCAGGGCCCGCTCGAACAGGGCCGTGACCTTGGGCCCCTTGTCCCGGATGCCCTTTTCGATGTTCTTGCGGAAGCTCTTGGCCAGCGAGGGAACGCTCAGGAGCAGATACGGTCGGACCTCCCGGATGTTGCCGGGGATGTTGCGCAGAGTCTCGAGACCGGTCCGCCCGACCTCGACCGCGGCGACCGCCGCGCCGCTCTTCATCATGGAGTAGATGCCGCAGGTGTGACAAAAGCTGTGGTCCCAGGGCAGGATGAGCAGGGAGACGTAGTGCTCGGGGCAGTCGACGAGGGCCCGCGACTGGTCGATGTTGGCTGTGTAGTTCCGGTGGGTCAGGATGATGCCCTTCGGGTCGGCGGTCGTTCCGGACGTGTAGCAGATGTTGGCCGGTTCGCTTTCTTTGACCGCGGACAAGGCCTTGTCGATCGCCGCCGGGTCGGTCCCCAGGAATCGCGCGCCCAGCCGCAGGACCTCGGCGAAGGCGATCTCCCCGGACCTCAGGCCGTCGACGTCGTCGAGGACGACGGTCGTGACGAGATCGGGCAGGTCGTGGCGGACCTGGCGCAGCTTGCCGAGTTGGGACCGGGAAACCACGGCCATCCGGCAGCCCGAGTGGGCCAGGCGGAACTTGAGATCGGCCAGCTCATCGACCTTGATCGAAATAGGGACGTTGATGGCCCCGGCCGTCAGGATGCCCAACTCGGCCGTGATCCAATCCCGGCGCCCCTCGGCGATGAGGGCGGCGCGGTCGCCACGGCCGAGGCCCAGATGCATGAGCCCCGCGGCGCATTGGTGGACGAGAGGGCGCATCTCCCGGTAGGTGGTCGGCTCGTAGCGCGAGCCGTTCTTCTCCCATATCAGAACATTGTCGGGATAGGAGTGGACGCTCTCTTCGAACAGGTGGGGCAGGGTCCGCTCCGGCATGGCGCTCCTTCCTGGCCTGGCTTCGCGGCCCTCATCCTACGTCCCGGCAGGGTCCAATGTCAAAGTCCATCTGAGGGCATGCCGGCCGACTAAACGGATGCGGAGAGCAGGGGATTGTTCTGCCTCCCGGAAAGGGCGCGACGATCCGATCGAGAACGGGCCGATGATGAGAGAAGCGACCGCCATTCAGCCTACCGCGGGGACCGGCCCGGGCCAATGCCGATGAAGGACAGGCGCCGCGATGTCCGTCTCGTCGAAGAGAACAAGGTCGTGGTCTCGCTGATGACGGGCGAGGTCCGGTCCGGCGTTCCCGCCGTCTATTACTCCCTGACCCGCGACATCTCGATGGGCGGCGTCCGCCTGATGACCTCGGCGCCTCTCGAGCCGGGGTCCCGGGTCCGGGTCGATCTCACCCTCGGCCGCTCGCGGAGGCGGATCAAGGCCGTGGCCGAGGTGCGTTGGGTCCGGGACCTCTACGGCCGGGAGGTCTTCGAGGCCGGCCTCCAGTTCGTGGGCCTCGAGCCGGATGACGAATTCGCCCTCATGGACCATATCTTCGGCAGCCGGGACGGCCTGCCGGGCTGATCCCGGTCCGACTTGCTTTTCTCCGGGTCCTGGGCTACAAAAGGGACACTTCTCGACGGAAAGGAGGTCCCATGCTCAAAGCGCTCCTGGCCGGAGTCTGCGTGCTGGGATTGGCGGTCGCGGCGGCCGCGGCCCCGGCCGCTCCCGAGACCGAAGCCGAGCGGGCGGCCCGGATGAAATGGTGGACCGAGGCCCGCTTCGGGATGTTCATCCACTGGGGCCTCTACGCGCTGCCGGCCCGCCATGAGTGGGTCAAGAGCAACGAGCGCCTGACCGACGAGGCCTACGCCCGCTACTTCCAGCGGTTCGACCCCGACCTCTACAATCCGCGCGAATGGGCCAAGGCCGCCCGCCTGGCCGGGATGAAGTATTTCGTCGTGACCACGAAGCACCACGACGGCTTCTGCCTCTGGGACTCCAAGCTCACGGACTACAAGGCCACCCGTACGCCTTACGGCAAGGACCTCATCCGGCCCCTGGTCGAGGCCATGCGGGCCGAGGGCCTGAAGGTCGGCTTCTATCATTCGCTCCTGGACTGGCATCATCCGGACTATCCGGTCGACATGTACCACCCGATGCGGGACGACCAGGCTTTTATCGCGAAGGCCCGGGCCCGGGACATCACCAAGTACGACGATTACCTGTTCGGCCAGCTCAAGGAGCTGTTGACCGAGTACGGGCGCATCGACACATTGTTCCTCGACTATTCGTTCCCCGGTCCCAACGGCAAGGGCCGCAAGGACTGGCAATCCGAGCGGCTGCTCAAGATGATCCGCGAGCTCCAGCCCGGGATCATCATCAACGACCGCCTCGACCTCCTCGACGTCCCGGGCGGCTGGGACTACCGCACGCCCGAACAGTTCATGCCCCGGGACTGGATCAAGATCGACGGCCGGCCCGTGCCCTGGGAGACGTGCCAGACGTTCTCGGGCTCCTGGGGCTACTACCGGGACGAGGCGACCTGGAAATCGGTCCCCCAGCTCGTCGCCATGCTCATCGAGACGGTCAGCAAGGGCGGCAATCTCCTTCTCAACGTCGGGCCGACCGGTCGCGGCACCTTCGACGAACGGGCCATGGAGCGGCTCCGCGGCATCGGGGCCTGGATGGACAAGCACGGCCGTTCGATCTACGGCTGCACGGAAGCCCCGGCCGAGTTCCCCAAGCCGGCCAATTGCCTGCTGACCTATAACCCCGAAGCCGGCCGCCTCTACGTTCACGTCCTGCAATGGCCCATGGGGGTTCTGACCTTGGACGGGTTCGCCGGCAAGATCGCCTACGCCCAGCTCCTCGATGACGCCTCTGAGATCCCCTTCACGGAGAAGGGTTCCGAGACCGGCTTCATGCCCGGCTCGAGGGGCCCCGCGGTCGAGAACAGCGTGACGCTCCGGCTGCCTGTGCGCAAGCCCGACGTCGAGATCCCCGTCATCGAGCTGTTCCTGAAAGGTCACTGATGGTTCCGCGGCACGATCTCCGTCTCATCGGCCGGCTGGCCCTCGGTCTAGCACTCGCCGCGGCGGCGCTCGCGCCGGCCGGAGCCTGGGCCGCGCCGAAGGACTATTATTTCCCTCAGGTCAAGGTCGAGGTCGCGGTCCGGCCGGACGGTTCCTTCCTGGTCGACGAGTTCCGGACCTTCGATTTCCGGGGCTCGTTCAGCTACGCCTATGTCGTCATACCCGTGCAGGTCGAGCGCCTGGGCGTCCGCAAGGATGTGACGCTCTCGGACCTTGCGGTCACGGACGAACGGGGCCAGCCGCTGCGGACCGAGATCTCCCAAAGCGGCGGGGAGATCACGGCCAAATGGTTCTACTCGGCCCGCAACGAGCGCCGGACCTTCCGCATCCACTACCGCGTGGCCGGCGGCGTCACCAGCTACGCCGACGCGACCGAGTTCTACTGGCAGGTCATCGGGGGCGGCTGGGACAAGCCCACCCGCGACGTCCAGGCCACGGTCACGCTGCCGGCGCCCGTCGCTTCGAAAGGGGACCTGCTCGTCTGGGGGCACGGTCCGCTGGCCGGTCGGGCCGAGGTCGTTGACGAGCGGACGGCCCGGTTCTCGGCCCCGGACCTCGCATCGCACCAGTTTTTCGAGGTCCGCGTGGTCTGGCCTCCGGGCCTGGTCCGGGGCGTGCCGTCGGACCGGCTGACGCTGGCCGCCATCAAGGCCGAAGAACAGGGTTACGTCCGGGACACGATCACGCGGGTCCGGGAGGCCCAGGCTCGGCAGGTGGCCACCCGAAGGGCCGTGCTGAAGGGCCTGAGCGCCTGGGGCCTATGGCAGATCCTCGGCCCGATCGTCTGGCTCGTCATTTTCACCCGGGTCTGGTCGGCCGTGGGCAAGGACTACCGCTTCGAGGGCCTGCCCGATTATGTCCGCGAGCTGCCGTCTGACCAGCCGCCGGCCATCGTCCAGACGCTGATGCGCGAGGGCCGGTCGGTGACCCCAGCGGCGTTCACGGCCACCATCTTCGACCTGGCCCGCCGCGGCGTGCTCGAGATCGAGGATCGGAAGGTCACAAAGAAACGCCTCTTCGGCACCAAAGAGGACGTCGAGACGGCGGTCACGCTCCGGAAGGACCCCGGCCAGGACGCCCGTCTGCTGCTCTTCGAGCGCTCGCTCCTCGAATTCCTCTTTGAGGGACTGGCCGGCGGGATGACGCCCGGGGCGTCCTTCACGATCGCCGAACTCCAGGGATATTTGAGGAAGAACCCTCAGAAATTCCAGACCTGGTACCGGGGCTGGACCCTATCCGTCAAGCTCGAGGCCAGGCCCCTCGGTTTCCTCGAGCCGGCCAGCGTCAGGGCCCGCAACCGGTTCTATATCGGCACGCTGCCGCTGGCCATCCTGACCCTGAACCTGGTCCTGTTCATCCTGGCCCTGGCCCTCATCCCGACGCTCAAGCGACGGACCATGGCCTGGGCCCGCGAGAATGAGGCCTGGAAGGGGCTCGAGCGCTTCCTCGACGACTTTTCCGACTTCAAGGAGATCCCGGCCGAGGCCTATAAGCTCTGGGAGTTCTACCTCGTCTTCGGCATCCTGTTCGGGAACGCCAAAAAGATCCTCAAGATGCTGCCCGTCATCCTCAAGGACGAGCGAGCGGCGGCCCCCGTCTGGTACGCCGGCACCGGCGGCCAGCCGGGCGCCTTCGCGGTCGGCGGCTTCGACCACATGATCGCCAGCATCGAGCACGCGGCGACGTCGATCAGCCAGGCCAGCACATCGGCGGCCCACTACTCTTCCGGCGGCGGCGGCGGCTTCAGCGGCGGCGGGGGCGGCGGGGGAGGGGGCGGCGGCGGGGGAGCGGGATGACGCGGGCCCGGCCGGTCCGGTTCGCCGCGCTGGCCGCGGTTGTTGCGGCCGCCCTTTGGACGCCGCGGTGCGGCCGTCCGTCCGACGAGCTCGCCATCCGCGCCCTCATCGAAGACTCCGTGAAACGGGTCGAGCGGAGGGACGCCCGGGGGCTGATAGAGTTCTTTGCCCCCGACTACCATGATTTCGAGGGCCGCGATCCCGCCGGGACCCTCGAGCTCGTCTCCGACTATATCGACCGTTACCGCGGCATCGTCATCCATCTCCTCGGGGCCCGCGTCGGCGCGATCGGTCCGGACGGCGTGGTGTCGGTCGAGTGCGAGGTCTCGCTGTCCCACGGGGCGGCCGAGGTCCTGCGCAAGCTCATCCGCTACGCTGGCGAGTACTACCGCTTCAAGCTCGAGCTGCGGAAAGCAGGGCCGGGCGTTTGGCGCTACACCTATGCCGAATGGCAGGCCATCGACCTGGCGGAGCTCTTCCCCGAATCGCTCCAGGTCCTAAAAAAACTCTTCCCCGGCCTCTGACGTATTTCCCCACGACCCCGAAAGGACTCCGCCGCCTCGCGGCCGGATCCATCTGCTATAATAGGGACACAGGGAGGGCAAGATGACAGAAGAAAAGAAAGACACCAAGACCCGCTTCGAGGAATTCAAGGTCGAGGGCGGCGAGCTCCTCAACAAGGTCAAGGAGATCATCCACCAGGGCAACGTCCGCCGCATCATCCTCAAGGACGAGCACGGCAAGACGTTCATGGAGTTCCCGCTCACGGTCGGTGTGGTCGGGGCCATCGTCGCCCCCGTCCTGGCCGCGGTCGGCGCCATCGCCGCGCTGGCTTCGAACCTGACCATCGTCGTCGAGAGGATCGAGAGCTGACCGGCGCGGGCGCTTTGACGAGCTCCTGCTCTGTGCTATAAAAGGGCTTCCGCATCCCGACCGGAGAGGAGGCCCCATGTCGCCGGCTATCGCCATCCCGAAGCACCGCGTTCTTTCGGCTTTGACGGCCGCTGCTTTGTTCGCGGCCCTCGCCTCCTCCGCGACAGCGGCCCCGCCTAGGGCGGACGGTCTGGTCAATCTGATGCCGGTCCCGGCCCACATGACGCCCGGCGACGGCCGATTTCGCATCGACGAGAACCTGGCCGTCTCTCGGGACGCCGCTGCGGCCGCTGGGATCATTATCAAGGATCGGGCGTTCCATGCCGCGGCCCGGTTCATGTCCCGGCTGGCCGGCCGGACCGGCCTTTTCTTGAAACAGGATTTCCTGGCGGCCCAGACTGCGGCGGGCGCGGGCGGGCTCCATTACGCGTTCGGGCGGCCGGGCCGGCTCGTCCCGAACGAGGACGAATCCTATGTGTTGACCGTCGCACCTGCTTCGATCCGACTGGAGGCCAAGACCGACCTGGGCGTCCTGCGCGGGTTCGAGACCCTGCTCCAGCTCCTCAGCGCCGACGAGACGGGCTACTATATCCCCTGTGTCACGATCGACGACGCGCCCCGCTTCACCTGGCGGGGCCTGATGATCGACGTCGGACGCCACTTCCAGCCGGTCGAGGTCATCAAGCGGAACCTGGACGGGATGGCCGCCGTCAAGATGAACGTCCTGCACCTGCACCTGACCGAGGACCAGGGCTTCCGGGTCGAATCCAAGGTCTTCCCCAAGCTCCACGAGCTCGGCTCGGACGGGATGTACTTCACCCAGGACCAGATCCGGGACCTGGTGGCCTACGCGGCCGACCGCGGCATCCGGGTCATGCCGGAGTTCGACCTGCCGGGGCACTCGACGAGCTGGTTTGTGGCCTACTCCGAGTTCGCCAGCGCCCCGGGATCCTACGCCATCGAGCGCAACTTCGGAGTGTTCGCGCCGACCTTCAATCCCGCCAATGAGCGGATCTACCCGTTCTTCGACGCCTTCTTCAAAGAGATGGCCGGCTTGTTCCCCGACCCCTATCTGCATATCGGCGGAGACGAGGTCGAGGGCCATCAATGGGACGCCAATCCGGGGATCCAGGACTTCAAGAAGAAACACGGCTTCGCCTCCAACGACGCGCTGCAGGCCTACTTCAACGGCCGGCTGCTCAAGATCCTGACCAAGCACGGCAAGAAGATGGTCGGCTGGGACGAGATCTTCCAGCCGGGGTTGCCCAAGGACATCGTCATCCAGTCCTGGCGCGGCCAGAAATCCCTGGTCGAAGCGGCCCAAAAAGGCTACCAGGGCATTCTCTCGAACGGCTATTACATCGACCTGTGCCAATCCGCGGAGTTCCACTATCTCAACGATCCTCTGCCGGCGGATTCGCCCCTCGACGCCCAGGGCCGGGCTTTGATCCTGGGCGGCGAAGCGACCATGTGGACAGAGCTGGCGGTCCCGGACACGATCGACTCGCGGATCTGGCCCCGGACGGCGGCCATCGCCGAGAGGTTCTGGTCGCCCGCTTCGGTGCGCAACGTGGACGACATGTATCGCCGGCTCGTCCCGACCTCGATCGCCCTCGAGGAACTCGGCCTGCTCCATCTCAAGAGCCCGGAGATGATCCTCAGGAGACTGGCCGGCCAGACGAGGACGAAGCCGCTCCAGGTCCTGGCCGCGGCCGTGGAGCCGCTCGAGAACTATCAGCGTCACAGCCAGGCGACCTATACGAGCCTGTCGCCGTTCACCCGTTTCGTCGACGCCTGCGCCCCCGAATCCCTGGCCGCCTGGCGCTTCAACAAGAAAGTGGGGCGTTATCTGGCCTCGAAGGACCCGGCCCTCGGCGAGGAGCTGAGGATCGAGCTCCAGGCCTGGCGGGATAACCATGCCCTGGTCCTGCCTCTTCTGGCCGCCTCGCCGGCGCTGCGGGAGATCGAGCCCCTGTCGGCCAACCTGGCCCGGGTCTCGGAGATCGGGCTCGAGGCGCTGCGGGGACTGGCCAGGGGAGAATTCCAAACGCCCGCCTGGGCTGCCGACAAGAACGCCGTCCTGGCCGAGGCCGCCAAGCCGGCCGCTCATGCCGAGCTGGTGGTCGTCAAGGCTGTCGGCCGCTTGGTCGACGCCTGCGCCGGAGCCGCCAAGTGACAGGGGAGGGCGAACGGCCGACCTATACGGTCCAACGGGTCGAGGATTTCGGCCTCGAGGAACCGGCGTCCAAGCCCTGGGACCGCCTGCCCCCGCTTCTCATCGACCATTTTCTCTGGCTGACGAACGGGTACAGGCCCCGCGTCGAGGCCCGGCTCTGTTGGTCGTCGAGGTTCCTTTATGTCCGGTTCATGGTGGGGGAGAAGCGGCCGCCCGTCCGCTACACCAAGTTCCAGGATCCCGTCTACAAGGACAGCTGCGTCGAGTTCTTCGTCGACATGTTCCCGGAAAAGACGCTGGGCTATGTCAATTTCGAGATGAACGCGGCCGGGACGCTCCTGGCCGCCTTCGGACCGGACCGTGACCACCGCCAGCCCCTCTGGCCGGAGGATCTGGCCGGCATGAGCGTCCAGTCCGACGAAAGACCGTGGCCGGACATCGGCAACGCCTGGTCGGTCGCCTATAGGCTCCCTCTCGAGCTCTTCCGGAAGCTTTACGGGGAAGATGTCCGGTCCGGTCTCCGGGCCGCCGCGAACTTCTACAAGTGCGGGGACGAGACCGAAGTGCCGCATTATGGCGCCTGGAGCCCGGTCGGAACGCCGGCGCCGGATTTCCACCGGCCTGAGTTCTTCGGCGAGCTCGTTTTCGCCTGAGCCGGCGGCGGGAGCCTACTTCAGCTTTTCTTGACCTTTGAATTCGCGGTAGGGGCTGAGATAGGTCAGCGTCTCGCGGTCCCCGCCGTCCGTCGATCCCTGGACCATGCGGCTGATGAGCTCCCCGAGCCCGGGCCCGAGCATGAAGCCCTGGCCGCACATCCCGACGGCCAACATGAACCCTTCGACCTCGCGGGCCCAGCCGACGATCGGGAAACCGTCCGGCGTCATGGGGTAAAGTCCCCGCCAGGTCCGGCGCACGCGCAGGTTCTTGAGCCGGGGGATGAGCCCGACCATGCGGCTGGCGACCATGGGCAGGAACGAGCTCGTCTCGCGGACGTCCATGCCCCAGATGCTCGGATTCGGCGTGATGCAAAAGATGACCTGGCCGGTATGGTGCTGATAGAAATAATAGTTGGCCGAACCGGCGACGGGGCGGATATCGACGACCATGGGCTCGAGGAAGCGCGCCACCGCTTCGGTCACGGCCGCCTCATGGGAATCGGGCCGCACGGGCACGTCGAGGCCGGCCAGGGCGGCCACCTCGGCGCCCGACGGCCCAGCGGCGTCGACTACGACGGCCGACGCGTACTCGCCCTTGTCCGTGCGCACTCCGCTCACCCGCCCGCCGGACGCCAGGATACCGGTAACGACCTCGTCGAACCGGAACTCTGCCCCCAAAGCCCTGGCCCGGCTGTAGAACGCGTGGACCGCGAGCAGGGGGGAGGCATGGCCGTCGTCGGGCGACAGCGTGCCGCCGACGAGGCCCTCGGGATTGATGTCGGGGATGATCGCGCGGAACGCGGCGGCGTCGTGCCAGTCGATGTTGAGGCCGCTCGCTTTCTGGATGACGAGGAGGTCCTTGAGCGTGCGCTCTTCCTCGGGCCGGTACGCGACGTAGCTGTAACCGCCCCTGTACCACTCGATGTCATGCCCGTGCCGCGCCTTCCAGGTCGAGAAGATCTCCAGGCTGCGCAGGCACAGGCGGATCTTGGCCGGGTCGGAGTGGGTGGCCCGCAGGCCACCGATGGCCCGCTTGTTCGAGCCTTGGCCGACGCTCGGGGCCCGGTCGAGAACGAGGACCTTGAGGCCGGCCTCGGCCAGGGCCAGGGCCGCCGGGGTGCCGACGCTGCCGGCGCCGACGACGATGACGTCGAAGCCTTTAGTCGTGGTCATGGCCGTTGTCCTTCTTGCCCAGCCCGGCGAAGATGCCCAAGGGCACTTCGACGAAGAGCGGGCGTTTGGGCTGGTCGACGACCTCGGCGTCGGGTACGCCTTCCTCGCGGAAGAGCCGGTGGATGAGGGGGGTGCAGGTCTTGGCCCCGCAGGAGCCCATGCTGGTCCGGGTCAGGGCCTTGATCTCGCTGATGTCGCGCACGCCGGCCCGGATGAGCTCACGGATCTCGCCGGCGGTCACGCGCTCGCAGCGGCAGATGATGGTGTCTTCCGCGGTCCGGGCCACGTACTCGGCGAGCGGATCGGAGGTCTCGGGCGGCTGGACCCTGATGCCGGCGATCCTCTTGGCGAACGCGCGGGGCGCCCGGACCTTGATGATGACCGTCCGGTCGTTGGCCTTGAGGGCCCGCACGGCGGCCACTTCGACCCGTCCGAGCGCGTTGCCTTCGGTGTCCTGAACGGTGACCGCGTCCCCTGGCTTCAGCCGCTCCTTGGGGAACTCGAACGGGATGGCCACGGTCGGGAACTCGGGGTCCTTCCGGTAATCGACGAGCGTGACGGCCAGGCCCGGGCAGATGGCGACGCACTTTTCGCAGCCGGAGCAGCCTTTGCCGCTTCTCTCGCCGAGGAAGACCGGCAGCTTCCGGATGTCCGTCCGGTCGATGTCGATGAGCCCTGTCGGGCAGACGGCTGTGCAGGGGTCGCAGGGGATCTCCTGGTTGCAGTGGAGAACCGGGAAGACGCCGCTCTCCTCCGAGGGCACCCTCTCGTGAACGGTGGCGCCGGGACGCGACTTCAGGATCTCCGCGGTCCGGTACCAGTCGGACGAGATCTCGCCGACATCGTGGCCAAGAGCTCGGGCCACTTCGAGCCCGCGGATCTTTCCGGAAAAGATGGCCGCCGACGCCTCGGCGATCTCCTCGGCGTCGCCCGCGGCGAAGGCGGGCAGCCCGAATTCGCGGGCCTTCTCGAAGAACTCGTTGACCGGGTCGAGGCCGACGGCGATGAGGAGCGTATCGCAATCGAACGAGCGCTCCGTTCCCGGGACTGGCCTGAACTTCCCGTCGACCCGGGCGATGGTGACGGATTCGCAGGCGTCCCGGCCGTTGGCGGAAACGACGGTATGAGAGGTATAGACCGGCACGCCTAGCCGGGCCAGCTTGTCGCGGTGGACCTTGTATCCGCCGCACTCAGGCAGGACCTCGACCAGCCCGACGACGGCGATGCCGGCCTGGAGGGCGTGATAGCCGGCGATGAGGCCGACGTTGCCGCCGCCGACGATGAACAGCCGTTCGGTCGGCCGGACGAGGTCCCGATTGACCAGGGTCTGGAACGCCCCGGCGCCGTAAACGCCGGGCAGGGTGTTGCCGGGGAAGGCCAAGTTCTTTTCGCGGGCGCCGGAGGTCACGAGGAGGACCTGCGGCTCGATCAGCACATACTTGCGGCCCTCGAGCAGGACGCCGACTTTCTTGTCGCTGTAAACGGCCACGGCGGTCGTTTGGAGCCAGACCCGGACCGAAGGGAACGAGCGGACCTCGCTCTCGAGACGCGTGGCGATGTCGATGCCGCGCGTCCCGGCGTAAACGGCGTCGATGGAGCCGAAGAAGCGGTGCGTCTGCAGGACGAGCTTACCGCCGAGCCGGTGCTTGTCGTCGATGAGAATGGTCTCGATGCCACGGCGGCCCAGCTCGATGCCCGCCGATAGGCCGGCCGGCCCACCGCCGATGATCAAAACAGGGACGGGGACGGACTCGATCGGGGCCGCGCCGGCCAGCTCCGGCCCGCGGGGATCGGTCCCGGGCAGCTCCGGCAGCCCCTCGACCGGCTCGACCGTGACGCCCGGCCGGACGAGCTCCATGCAGGATTTCACGGGGACGCCGTCAGCCAGGACCAGGCATTGCGAGCATTGGCCGTTGGCGCAGAAGATCCCCTGCGGCGCGCCGTCCTTGGCGTGGTGGCCGAAGATATGGACGCCGGCCGCGAACAGGGCCGAGGACAGGGTTTCGCCCTCCAACGCCTCCAGCGCCCGGCCCTTCCAGGTGAAAAGGACTCTCGGCCGTTCTGGGATCGGCAGGATGGGATGTTGCTCAATACGGTGCATGGACAGCGACTCTCCTACGGTGCACTTCAGGCGGCCCCAAAAGACGCTAATTATAGCACAGAAACAGGGAGCGGGAATAGGACTTGGGGCGGACTCGTTGTATAATTTTCGTAATGGGTCATAAGCTCAGGCGGACCGTTTGGGGGCTGGGACGGCCGTGTGCTGGCCGTGGTCACTGTACCGGGACGCTCTTCGGCCCGCCTGCGCCGCGAAGACGCTCTGCCGCTCCACCGGCCGCGGCTTCGCCGTCAGCATCTTCTGTGACCTGGGTTCGGCCGTTGACTAACGTCGAAAGGCGAATCTGATAATAAGGACGGGCCAATGAAAGTCATCTCCCTCGTCATCCTGGTCCTCGGTTTCGGCATGGCGGCGGGGCCGGCCCTGGCCCAGCGGACCGAGAAGCCGGTCCTCCACGGCCGGGAGTGGGTGGCCATCACGGGCAAGCCTCTTGCCGCGACGGCCGGAGCGCTCATCTTCGCCAAGGGCGGCAATGCGGTCGACGCCTCCTGCGCCATGCTCGGGGCCGTCTGCACGATGTACGATGTGCTCAGCTGGGGCGGCGAGACCCAGGCGCTGATCTTCAACCCCAAGACGGGCAAGGTCATCGCGCTGAACGCTCTGGGGGTCGCGCCGAGCGGGGCTACCGCAAAATTTTACAAGGACAAAGGATATGCTTATCCGCCGGCGGACGGCGTCCTTGCGGCCGTGACGCCGGGCACGCCGGGCGGCTTGCTGACGATGCTGGCCGAATTCGGGACCATGAGCCTGGCCGAGGTCTTGGCGCCCGCCATCCGCATGGCCGAGGGTTATCCGATGGACAAGGAGACCGGGGACCGGATCGAGAAGGACAAGGCCAAGATCAAGGCCTGGCCGTATGCGCGGGCCGTGCTCCTGCCGCACCTCGGCGAGCCCTACGAGGCCCCGAAGGCCGGCGAGATATTCCGCCAGCCCGATCTCGCGGCGACGCTCCGCAAGCTCGTCGAGGCCGAGCGCGAGGCCCTGGCCGCGGGCAAATCCCGGAAAGACGCGATCTATGCCGCCTACGATCGGTTCTACACGGGCGATATCGCCCGCGAGTTCGTCCGGGGCTCGGGTGAGCAGGGCGGCCTTGTCACGATGGCCGACCTGGCCGGCTGGAAGGTCCATCTCGAGGAGCCCGTCTCGACCTCATACAAGGGCATCGAGGTCTACAAGCTGACGAGCTGGGTCCAGGGCCCGGTCATGCTCCAGGCCCTGAACATGCTCGAGACGATCGACCTCAAGGCCTTGGGCTACAACAGCGCGGCCTACATCCATACGCTCTACCAGGTCATGAACCTGGCCTTTGCCGACCGCGATTTTTATTACGGCGATCCGTATTTCCCGCCCGAGGAGCCCCTTCGCGGCCTGCTGTCCAAAGCCTACGCCAAAGAACGGGTCAAGCTCATCCGTCCGGACCGGAACGATCCCGACGTCAAGCCCGGCGACCCTTACCCGTTCCAGGGTCAGACCAACCCCTACCAGGCTTACCTCGACCGCTGGCTCGAGTGGGGGAGAGGGGACGCCGCGGCCCTCGACCCGCAGCAGACGGCCGCCGTGGAGTCGGCGTTCCGGGCCGGCACGACCTCGATCCAGGCCGCGGACAAGGACGGCTGGGTGGTCTCCGTGACGCCGAGCGGCGGCTGGGTGCCCTGTGTCATCGCCGGGCGGACCGGCGTAGGCATGAGCCAGCGGGCCCAGAGCTTCGTCCTCGATGGGACCCAGAACCCCTTCAACGTCATCGAGCCGGGCAAGAGGCCCCGGGCCACGCTCACGCCGGGCCTGGCGCTCAAAGACGGGAAGCCGTTGCTCTCTTTCGCCGTCCAGGGCGGCGACACGCAGGACCAGAACCTGCTGCAGTTCTTCCTTGACGTGGTCGAGTTCGGCATGACCGTCCAACAGGCCTGCGAGGCGCCGAACGTCAACAGCTACCAGATGCACGATTCATTCACCGACCACATGGCCTACCCGGGCAAGCTCGATATCAACGAGACCGTTCCGGCCGAGGTCCGCGACCGGCTCAGGGCCATGGGCTATATTCTCGCGGTCAAGAAGTACACGTCGGGCCCCATCAACGCCATCTTCTTCGACCGGGCCCACGGCACGTTCTGGGGCGGCAGCAGCAACTACGGCGAGGACTACGGCATCGCCTGGTAGCCTCCGGCCGCGTCGGCCGGATTGACTACGATAGGGCCAACCCCTATATTACCGAGAAGCCGACCCAGAGACGATCTAGGCCTTGCGCCGGCAGCCGTGTCGCGGCCCCCGCGCGCCGGGCCGACCCGGGTTGGCGGAGGCCGCCCATGAAATATCTGGTCATCCCCGCGCTTCTTTTAGCGCTCGTCTTCCTGCAATCGCGCGCCGGCTCGGTCGGTGAGCCTCTTGCGCCTCCGGAGGTCGCGATGGTGTCGCGGCCGCCGGCGGGATCCCCGAACCGGCACTACCCCTCGAACCGGCCGCCCCTGGCCGTCAGCCCACTGGTCAAGCTGCCGATCGGGGCCATCGAGCCCCGGGGCTGGCTTATGGCCCAGCTCGAGCTGATGCGGGACGGGTTCACCGGCCGCCTGGGCGAGATCAGCCGCTTCCTGGGCGACGACAGCGGCTGGATGACGCTCAAGGGCCAGGGCTGGGAAGAGATGCCCTACTGGCTCAAGGGCTATGGCGATCTGGCGGCGCTTCTCAAGGACGCCGGGATGCGCAAGGAGACCGAACGCTGGCTCCTCCAGGCCTACAAGTCGCAAGTCCAGGACGGATATTTCGGTCCCGCGGACAATCGGAGCGCCAACGATCTCTGGCCGAACATGGTCATGCTCGCGGCGCTGCAGAGCTCCTATGAAGCCACCGGCGACCGCCGCGTCCTCTCGCTCATGAGCCGGTACTTCCAATACGAGTTCCACCGGCCGGCCGGAGAATTGCTGCCGGGAAGCTGGCAGAAGCTCCGCGGCGGCGAGAACCTCGAAAGCGTCTATTGGCTCTACAACCGGACGGGCGACGGCTTCCTGCTCGACCTGGCCCGGCGGATCTTCGATCGGACCTCGGACTGGACCTCGCCGATCCTAAGCCCCGAAAGGGACAAGGCCTGGATGGAGAGCGGCTTCTATCACGGCGTCAATATCGCCATGGGCTTCCGCGAGCCGGCCGTCTACTACCAGCAATCGGGCGACCACGGCCTCCTTGAGGCGGTCGAGAGGAACTATCGCCAGGTCCTGGACCGCTACGGCCGCCAGCCGGGCGGGCTGTTCGGCGCGGACGAGAACATCCGTCCCGGACAGGACGATCCTCGGCAGGGCGCCGAGACCTGCACCATGGTCGAGTTCATGGCCAGCTTCGAATCGCTGCTGAAGATCACCGGCGACCCGGTCTGGGCCGACCGGGCCGAGGACATCGCTTTCAACTCCCTGCCCGCTTCCATGACCCCCGATCTAAAAGGGCTCCACTACCTGACGGCGCCCAACCTCATCTCCTGCGACCGGAGCGGGGAGCACGATTTCCAGAATTCGGGAACGCTCCTTTCATTCGATCCTTGGAGCTATCGCTGCTGCCAGCACAACGTCGCCTTCGGCTGGCCCTATTTCGCGGAGCACCTCTGGCTGGCCACTGCGGACAATGGCCTGGCGGCGCTGATCTACGCCCCGTCCGAGGTCCGGGCCAAGGTCGCGGACGGGGACGAGGTGACGATCGCCGAGGACACCGCCTATCCTTTCGAGGACGGCGTTCGTCTGGCCATCGCCTGCGACCGGCCGGTGTCCTTCCCGCTATATCTGCGCCTGCCGGGCTGGGCGGAGGGCGTCCGGGTCTTCGTCAACGGCGCCGCGGCCGAGGGCGCCTTGAAGGGCGGAGGGTACGCGGTCCTGCGCCGGACCTGGCGCCACGGGGACCAAGTCCGGATGGAGTTTGCTGCGCCGGTCGAGGTGGTCAAGTGGCCGGCCCGGAGCGGAGCCGTCTCCGTGCGCCGGGGGCCGCTGTGGTACGCCCTGAAGATCGGCGAGACGTGGCAGAAATACGGCGGCACGGAGACCTGGCCGGCCCAGGAGCTATTGCCCACGACACCCTGGAATTACGGCCTTGTGCTCGACTCTCCGGCCGCCGTGCGCCTGGCCTCCCGCACGCTGCCGGCCTTTCAGCCGTTCGTGCCTGACGCGGCCCCGATCGTCCTCAAGGCCCGGGCCCGCCGGCTGCCGGGCTGGACCGCTGAGGGGCGGATGGTCGGCCGGCTGCCGTCGAGCCCGGCCAAAGGGGCGGGGCCGGTCGCGGAGGTCGAGCTCATCCCCATGGGGTGCGCCCGGCTGCGCATCGCCGTCTTCCCGGTCGTCGGGGATTGACAGGCCGCGACGGTCTCTTATATAAGGAGGCGGAATCGTTTCGAAGGAGGTTGGGATGTTCAAAGAATTCAAGGAATTCGCCCTGAAGGGCTCCGTCCTGGACATGGCCGTCGGCATCATCATCGGCGCCGCCTTCGGGGCCGTGGTCGGTTCGCTCGTCTCGGACGTGCTCATGCCCCCGATCGGCATGCTCCTCGGGCACGTCGATTTCTCCAACTTGGCCATCCAGCTTTCGGACACGGTCAAGCTGACCTACGGCATGTTCATCAACAAGATCATCAGCTTCCTGATCGTCGCCTTCGCCCTCTTCCTCGTGATCCGGGCCATGAACCGGCTGAAGAGGAAATCCGAAGCCCCTGCGGCCGAGCCGACGACCAAGGCCTGCCCTTATTGCGCCACGGACATCCCCATCAAGGCGGTCCGCTGCCCGCACTGCACCTCGGAGCTGAAATCCGTCTGAGGCCAGGGCCCGGTCAGAACGCTTCCTGGGCCGTGAAATAGAGCCCGAAGCTGGCCTGCCCCCAGGCCATGTCCACGCGGACGGTCGTCCCGTCGCGCTTGTTGATCACATAGCGCAGGCCGCTGCCGACGGCGAACTTCAGCCGGCCTTCGCTCAGACGGCCGAGACCCGGGAAGACGTCGGCCAGGCCCGCGAACCCGACGATGCCGATCCTCGGCGTGATCAGGACCCGGAATTCGGACTGGACGAGGGCCAGGCCTTTGTCCCTGTACCGGCCCTTGTAATAGCCCCGCATGAGGGAATCCCCTCCGAGCAGGGGCAGCTTGTAGAAGGGGACCTCCCCGGAGGTCGAGCAGACATAGGCTTGCACGGCCAGGACGCGGCGCAGGCCCATCGGGAAATATTTCCGCAGATTGAGCTCGACCCGGCCGAAGGTGAAGTCGCTCCCGGCCGAGGAGCCATAGGCGTTGGCCGCGAACTGCAGGAACGATCCGCTCAAGGGGAACAGCGGCGAGTCCCGCGTGTCCCAGTCCAGGTCGAACCCTAAGCCGGCGATCAGGCCGCCGTGGCTGCCCGTGATGTTCCCCGTGTCCAGCAGCCCGCCGGTCTCGACCTTCACGATGGTCGTCTTCTCGACGTCGAACCCGAAGCCGCCGAAGAGGCCGCCCACGATGCGCCTTCGCACCCCCAGCTGGACGGCGAAGTTCAGGGGCGTGTAGGACTCGGCGTCGGCGTCCGCCGTGTCGTTGCCGATGCCATAGAACAGCTGCGGCGTCCGTTCATAGCGGATGCGGCCGGAGAAGATCAGGCTATTGCCCTGAACATAGATCTCGGGTTTGATGAGGACAGTGTATTGCTTGGCCAGGTTGTAGCTGGCGTAAGCGTATACGGTGGAGGGACGGGTTTGTTCCTTGTTCTTCCCCGCCCTGAAATTGAGGATGCTGCCGCCGCCGAACGCGAGCTTGGTCTCGGGCGAGTAATAAACGAAGGGGATCCCCAGGAGGCGGGGCTTATAGGTCTCTTTCTTTTCTTTTTCGGGCGGCTTTTTTTCTTCCCCCGCCGGCGCGGCTTCCTGGGCTCTCAGCCTTGGCCCGCCGAAGACGAAGAGTGAGCAGGCGAGAAGAGCGAGTAAGGCTGTCCCGCGCGACTTAGTCATCTCAGATGGTCCTCTTCGGAGGACACATCTTAGCGTCCCTGGGTTGAAAAGTAAACGGCGTCTTGACCGGTCCGCGGGCGGGGACTATCCTGCAGGTGAGGCATCGCTGTGACATCGAAGGAGCGGATGGCGGCCGCCATGGGCGGGGAGAGGCCCGACCGCGTGCCGGTCATGTGCCAGCTCAGCATCGGCCACATGCTCAAGGCGACGGGCGCTTCGCCGTCGAGGTTCTGGCATTCGGCCGGCGATTTCGTCGAGGGCCTTCTGGCCCTGCGAGCTCGCTACCGATTCGACGGGATCCTGGTCAGTCTCCACGGCCATCCGCCGGACTGGGAAGGGAGGATCCTCTCGGTCCGTCGCGGCCTGGAGGGGGAACTCGTTCGCTGGAAGAACGGCGACGAGACCTGGTTCCCGTCCGACGACCTGCCGGTCGTCCGGCCCGCGACCCCGCCGGCCCGGCCGCCGTTCGAAGGCTTCGACCCTGCGACGCTGCCCGCGTCCCCGGCCTACATCCCGGTATCGCAGGGGCTCCGGTTCGCCCTTGATCCGGACCACATGTTCGATGCCGTTCGCATGATCGTAGAGCGGGCCGGAAGGGACTATTCGGTGCACGGCGAGGTGACCTCGCCTCTCGACTACGTCTTGGACCTGTTCGGGTTCGAACAGGCGATGCTGGGTTTCCTGGACGATCCCGGCCGGGCCAGCGCGGTCCTGGACCGGTTCACGGATGGGATCATCGGCATCGCCGAGGGCCTGGCCGCGGCCGGCGTCGACGCCATCAAGATCTCGTCCCCCTTCGCCGGGGCCGGCTTCCTGTCCCGCGATCTCTATCGGACGTTCGTGCTGCCGCACGAGGGACGCCTGGCCCGGGCCGTCGAGGGCCGGAAGGTCAGGGCCTACATCCACACCTGCGGCGACATCCAGGACCGGCTCGAGCTCATGGCCGAAAGCGGTGCTTCCGGCATCGAGTGCCTGGATCCGCCGCCCCTTGGCCGCGTCGAGCTTAAGGAGGCCAAGCGGCGCGTCGGGGACCGCATCTTCCTCAAGGGCAACATCGATCCGGTGAACGTCCTGCTCAGGGCTGATCACGCCACTGTGGCCAATGACGCGCGGCGCCGGCTCGAGATCGGCCGCCCCGGCGGCCGCTACATCCTGAGCTCCGCCTGTTCCATCGCTCCGGCCACCCCCCCCGACAACGTCCGGATCCTGGCCGAGATGGCCGAAGAATGCGGCCGTTACTGATCGCGGATTGAAAGCCGGGCCCGACCTGGGTTATAAGGGCCCATACGGAAGATCGTCTCGAGGAGTTCTCATGAAGAAGATCGTCGTTCTTGGGTCCGGCATGGTCGGACGGGTCATCGCCCTCGACCTGGCCGGCAATTTCGAAGTCACGGCCGTCGACGTCAACCGCGCCAACCTGGCCCGGTTCGAGGGGACGTCCGTCAAGGCCGTCCAGGCCGATCTGTCGTCGCCCGCGGAGATCCGCCGGATCGTGGCCGGCTGCGATCTCGTGGTCGGGGCCGTGCCCGGCTCCATGGGTTTCGCCACCTTGCGCGAGGTCATCGCGGCCGGCCGTAACATCGTCGACATCTCGTTCTTTCCGGAGGACGCCCTGGCATTGGACGAAGCGGCCCGCGCGGCCGGGGTCACGGCCGTCGTCGACTGCGGCGTCGCCCCGGGGATGAGCAACATGATCCTCGGCTATCACGCCGCGCGCATGAGCGTCCAACGGTTCGCCTGCTTCGTCGGCGGCCTGCCGTTCCGGCGCGAGTTTCCCTTCGAATACAAGGCCCCGTTCTCGCCGGCCGACGTCATCGAGGAATACACGCGGCCGGCCCGCTATATTGAGAACGGCCATCTCGTCGTCAAGCCGGCCCTGTCCGACGTCGAGCACCTGGATTTCCCGGAGATCGGGACCCTCGAAGCGTTCAATTCCGACGGGCTCCGCTCCCTGCTGACCACGATCCAGGTCCCCAACATGATCGAGAAGACCCTGCGCTACCCGGGGCACGTCGAGCAAATCCGGGCCCTGCGGGACAGCGGCTTCTTCGGGACCGAGGAGATCGAGGTCCGGGGACTCAAGCTCCGGCCTCTCGAGGTCACCTCGGCGGTCCTATTCAAACACTGGCGGCTCCATGAAGAGGACGACGAGTTCACCATCATGCGCATCCTCGTCGAGGGCGACGACGGGGGGCGGACGAAGAGCATCCAATACGATCTCTTCGACCGCCGGGACCGGGCGACGGGCTTCTCGTCCATGGCCCGCACCACGGGGTTCCCCGCCGCCGCGGCCGCCCGTCTCATCCTGGCCGGGGCCTTTGTCCGCAAGGGCATCTCGCCGCCCGAGTTCCTGGGCGCCGAAGAGCCGGTCTTTAGCGCCGTCATGGCCGACCTGACGGCCCGGAACGTGGTTTATCGCGTCCGGCAGCGTTGATTTCCGACAGGGAGGGTTCCTCATGGCACGCAAAGTCTGGTCCGCTTCGCTCATCCTGGTCCTGGCTGTCCTTATCCCGGCAGGTCTTACCGGCCAAATGAAACCGGCAGGGCCGGTCAAGCCCGCGGCTCCCGCCGCCCTTGGCGCTCCCGACATCCTGAAGGACATCCATTACCGCGCCATCGGGCCGACGGCCCAGAGCGGCCGGTTCGTCGATTTCGCGGTCCCGAACGGCCGGCCCAACACGTTCTACGCAGCCTCCGCCTCGGGCGGGCTTTGGAAGACGGAGAACAATGGCCAGACGTTCGAGGCGCTGTTCGCGAACGAGAAGGTCTTCTCGATCGGCGACATCGCCGTGGCCCCGTCCAATCCCGACCTGCTGTGGCTCGGCTCGGGCGAGGCCAATAACTCGCGCTCGACGTATTGGGGCGACGGCGTCTACAAGTCAGTCGACGCTGGCAAGACCTGGGCCAACGTCGGCCTCAAGGAATCCCATCACATCGGACGCATCGTCATCCACCCCGCGAACGCGGACATCGTCTATGTGGCGGCCTTAGGCCATCTCTATTCCGACAACGCGGACCGAGGCGTCTATAAAACGACCGACGGCGGCAAGACCTGGACCAAGGTCCTCGGTGTCACCGTGGACGGCCGCGCGGTCGGGGCCGTCGACCTGGTCATGGACCCGGCCGACCCCGACACGCTCTACGCTGCTACCTATGACAGGTTCCGCCGGCCCTGGACGCTGGGCATCGGCGGCCCCGGTTCGGGTATCCACAAGACGGTCGACGGAGGCAAGACCTGGACCCCGTTGACGAAGGGCCTTCCCTCGGGAGTCCTCGGCCGGATCGGCTTGTCCGTTTCGCCCAAGGACCCGAAGATCGTCTATGCCGAGATCGAGAACGCCAACAAGCCCGGGATGTCCGCCGAGGATCGCTACAAGGAGGTCCTGGCCGGCAAGTCGAGCGAGGGCATGATCGACGGCGAGATCTACCGGTCCGACGACTCCGGGGCCAGCTGGACGAAGGTCAGCCCCGACAAGCGCTCGATCGGCGGCAACCCGGGTTATTATTACGGACAGATCATCGTCGATCCGAACGACGCCAACCTCGTCTATGTCCTCAGCGTCGGCGTCCTGGCCAGCAGGGACGGCGGCAAGACCTGGACGTCGCCGTTCCGCTTCGGCGGCGATAACCATGCCCTTTGGATCGATCCCGAGGACAGCCGCCATATGCTTCTCGGATATGATCATGGCCTGGGCCTGACCTGGGACGGCGGCAAGAACTGGTACCACCCCGATTTCCTGCCGCTGGCCCAGTTCTACGCGATCGATTTCGACACGTCCTATCCGTATCGCGTCGCCGGCGGGCTTCAGGACAACGGCAGCCTGGCGGGCCCGAGTACCAAGGTCGGCGCCGGGGGCGGCTACGGCGCGCGGGCCGCTTCGGGTCCGCCCATCCATCTCGAAGACTGGTTCGCCGTGGGCGGCGGCGACGGCATGTACAACGTCTTCGACCGGGTGACCAACAAGACCCTCTACAACGAATCCCAGTTCGGCCCGCTGACCCGGGTCGATCTGGTGACCGGCGAGGCCAAAGGTATCGCCTACGGCCGGACCAAGCCGGACACGCGCTGGAACTGGTGTTCGCCGATCCTCGTGTCGGCTCACGCCAACGAGACGATCTATCACTGCGGCAACCTCGTCGTCATGTCCGCCGACCGCGGCGAATCGTGGACCGAGGTCAGCCCCGACCTCACGACCAACGATCCGTCCAAGCTCACGGTCGACGGCAAGGGCGGCGACGGCAACATCCAGTACTGCACGATCACGACGTTCGACGAGTCGCCGCTCCTGCCGGGCGTGCTCTGGGCCGGCACCGATGACGGCAACGTTTGGGTCACCCGCGACAATGGCAAGGCCTGGGCCAAGCTCAACGACAAGATCACGGGCAACCCCGGGTACTGGGTCAGCCGGGTCGCCGCGTCGCCTTCGGACCCCGCCACGGCCTATGTCGCTTACACGGGCTTCCGGAACGACGATTTCCGGCCCTTCCTATACAAGACCGCCGATTATGGCGCCACCTGGACGTCGCTCGCGGCCGGCCTTCCGGAAGGGCCTGTCAACGTCGTGAGGGAAGACCCCAAGAACCCTCAGCTGCTCTTCGCCGGCACGGACTTCGGGGTCTACGCTTCGCTCGACGGCGGCAAGTCCTGGCTGAAGATGGCCGGCAACTTGCCGACCCAACCGGTCCACGATCTCAAGATCCAGCCCCGGGAAAGCGACCTCGTCGTCGCCACCCACGGCCGAGGCATTTTCGTCGCCGACATCAAGCCTCTGGAGGAGCTCAACCCGGCCGTCTTCGCTCAGGACGCCCATCTGTTCGGCGTGGTCCCCAAGCCACGCTGGATCGGCCAGGACCAGCGGGAATCCAGCAGCTCAAACTTCGAAGGCGAGAGCGAGCCGGCCGGGCTGGCCATCTCCTACCTGCTGAAGTCCAAGCCGAAAGTCGGCCTCAAGATCCAGATCTACGCGGGCCAGCTTCTCCTGAACGAGGTCACGGCGACCTCGAACGTCGGTCTCAACACCGTCACCTGGAACATGATGGGTCGCCGGGAACGGACGGCCGACGAAAAGAAAGCCGCCCAGGAGAGCCAGCGCCGGGCCCGGGAGATGGGCTACGGCGGGGGAGCCGGCGACGCCAATTTCGCCAACTTCCCGGTCCAGCCGGGCGACTACCGGATCGTCCTGACGGTCGACGGCAAGAGCCAGGAGACCGTGGGCACGGTGCTCAGGGACCCGCGCTATTAGGCCGGGCCCGGCTTTCATTCGAGATCGGATTCTGCTAGGCTAAGCCCGGGAGGTGGGCTTATGGCCTATACGATCCGCGACATCCTGGACCGCGCCGACCGTTTCCCCCATGTCGATATCATCCACCGGCCGACGCCCTTCCGCAAGCTCGACCGGCTGTCCGCACGCCTCGGCGGGCCGGAGATCTACGTCAAAAGGGACGATCTGACGGGCCTGGCCTTCGGGGGCAACAAATCGCGCAAGCTCGAATTCATCGTCGGCGATATCCTGGATAAGAAGGCCGACGTCGTGGTCACCTGGGGCAGCCTCCAATCCAACTGGTGCATGCAGACGGCGGCCGCGGCCCGGACCTTCGGGATCAAGCCCGTACTCGTCCTCTTCAAGCCGGCGGAGACGGCCGCCACGGCCGACGGCAACGTCCTGCTGGATGTCCTTCTCGACGCCGACCTGCGCATCGTGCCGGCCGAGAAGGGGAGGACGGTCAAGGC
>Ga0326726_10000109_pt1 | contig 77998 bp, 61 predicted proteins | sample MHFenrmetagenome_2_FD_207603 | JGI IMG/M metagenome (GOLD analysis project Ga0326726, IMG submission 207603) | Lab enriched peat soil microbial communities from Michigan Hollow, Ithaca, NY, United States - MHF15MN | ecosystem: Environmental > Terrestrial > Soil > Wetlands > Peat | place: USA... | reverse complement strand
ATGCCCTGTTTCCGGGAACCACATCAACCAGCAGAGGGTTTGCCGAAACCTGGACTATTGTATTTCCAATTCCGAGAAGTGCAAATCCGGTAAGAACCATCGGAAATGTATAAAAAGTAAAAGGAACCAGCAATCCGAGAGCGGTTACACCCATGCCGATGTTCAGCATGTTCTTTTTACCAAGACGTGACTGCATTACTCCGACAGGGACCGACAAGATAAAGAACCATAGAAATGCTGCTGAAGGTATAAGCTGAGCTACTGTCGCACTAAGGTTCATATCCTTGCTTACGCGGTCAACTCCGATCCCTACAAGATCGACAAAGCTCATGACGAAAAATGCCATAAGCACGGGTGATATTTTTGAAATGTTTACTTTTTGTGTGGCCATAATTAAGTATTTTGAAGGTGTAATTTCTTCTTCCTGATGCCTGTTGCCTGATGCCTTATGCCGCATTAAAGGCTTCAGGCGTCGGGCGGCAGGCGAAAGGTATTTATTTATTACATAAGCGGAAGTGCGTGCTGTATATCTTTCCAGAAGGTGTCATCAAGAAGATAAGCTGCTCCAATAAATGCAGCATCCTCCTTCAGCTCGGAAAGAGCGACTTTGCATTTACATCCCTCTTTCTTAAGACTGTTTTCAAAAATGTCTCCGAAAAGATCATAAGCATGAGAGATATTGCCTCCCACAACCACAATCTCAGCTTTGAATTTCTTAAGCCATGGAGCAAGAAAAACGCCCAGATTAGTTCCGAATTCTGTAAAGAGTTCTCTGACAATTTTATCAGTCCCGGCAAGTTTTGCAAACTCCTTCACACCGCTTAGCTCCTTGCCGGTCAGCTTTTTATACCTTCCTATAAACCACCTCGTTGAGAAATAATCATCAGCGATATTATCTCCGTAAGGAAGATAATATACACAGCCAAGTTTCGGGACCTCCGGTCCGTCAACTATCGGTATGCGATTGGCAATGAATGCGGAGCCGAACCCTGTCCCAAGTGTTATCGAAATAGACCGTTCAGTTTTTGCAGCTTTCCCTACAAGAGCCTCCCCCACAGCAAAAGTTGAAACGTCATTCATAAATCTTACCGGGAAATCATCCGTAAAATCCAGGCTGCCGGATATTGCATTTTTTACATTGCAACCATAAAGATTCTCATATTTTGCAACTCCCTTGATATAGCTTATACCCTTTACATAGTCAAATGGACCAGGCATTCCGAAACCTATACCCTTTAATGAATCCCCGGGGATCTTCTTTATTACATCTGTAAGAGCCTGTGCCCATATACTTATTATCTTACTTGCTTCAGCTTTATTATCAACTGCTTTTTCGGTGCGTGTCTCTTTCAGGATCCTGAAGGATTTGAGATCAACTGCAGCACAGCTTATGTGACTGCCACCTATATCAACGCCAATTGCCAAATTCTGTTTCATATATAATTAAGGTTGTATTAAGAAGAACAAATAAAATAAAATAGAGATGCTGAAAGTATTGAATTTTGTCGGGAAACCAAAAAATAAAGATTTAAAAATGATCAGGTCAGACTAAATTAAATTGATCTTCCTTCTGTTTATTTCAGTTTATTAGTTGTAATTTAGAATCATTAAAACCACTATTCATGCGCAAAGTTACAAAGGAAGATGCACTTCTCTACCACAGCAGAGGACGTCACGGGAAAGTTGAGGTTATACCAACAAAACCTTACTCTACACAGTTTGATCTGAGTCTTGCATATACCCCCGGAGTGGCATATCCATGCCTGGAGATCGAAAAGTCACCAGAAGATGTTTACAATTATACCGCCAAGGGAAATCTTGTGGCAGTCATATCAAACGGGACTGCAGTTCTGGGTCTGGGTGATATCGGCGCAATGGCCGGAAAACCCGTTATGGAAGGTAAGGGCTTGCTGTTTAAGGTGTTTGCCGATGTGGATGTATTTGATATTGAAATTGATGAGAAAGATCCGGACAAGCTTGTTGAAATATGCGCCAGGATTGCTCCGACCTTCGGCGGGATAAATCTTGAAGATATAAAGGCGCCTGAGTGTTTTGAGGTTGAGGCAAAGCTTAAGAGCATGCTTGATATCCCTGTATTTCATGATGATCAGCATGGAACAGCTATTATATCAGGAGCCGGGTTAATAAATTCGCTTGAAATAACAGGAAAAAAGATTGAAAAACTGAAGCTTGTCGTTTGTGGAGCAGGTGCGGCAGCAATTTCCTGTTCAAGGCTCTATTTAAAGCTTGGCATAAGGAAAGAAAACATAGTGATGGTCGACAGCAAGGGAGTGATAAACGGTAAAAGAAAGGATCTGAACAAATACAAGCAGGAGTTTATTACTGATAGGGATATTGATACGCTTGCAGAAGCAGTTAAGGGTGCCGATCTGTTTCTTGGCCTTTCAACAGCTGACATGTTGTCGAAAGAGATGCTTGCAACAATGGCTAAAAACCCTATCGTATTTGCTATGGCAAATCCTAATCCTGAAATAACTTATGAGGATGCGATGGCAACCCGGAATGACCTGATTTTTGCTACGGGAAGATCAGATTATCCCAATCAGATAAATAATGTTCTTGGATTTCCGTATATTTTCAGGGGAGCCCTCGACGTACGTGCGTCGACAATCAATGAAGAAATGAAGCTGGCAGCATCAAAAGCACTTGCTGCCCTGGCAAAAGAGCCTGTTCCGGATGTAGTTCTTAAGGCTTATAACGTAGACAAACTCAGTTTCGGGAAAGAGTACATTATACCTAAACCACTCGATCCACGACTGATATCATGCGTGTCATCCTGTGTTGCAAAAGCAGCCATTGAAACAGGTGTTGCACGCTGTCCAATAACCGACTGGGAGGCATACAAAAAGAACCTCGATAAAAGGCTAAGCGTCCATATTAAAAAAGTAGGAGAGCTCGGTGAATTCTAATGGACCGATTTGATCTTGTTCCTTTGAGACATCTGTTTAAGAACTTTTTTCTCATACATCGAGACAATAAGCTCTGCCGTTTCCGTAATACTGAATGAAAGTCTGTTTATTGTCACATCAAACAGGCTTTCAATATTTTTGGCTTTCTTATCAAGAAAGGTCTGAATCAGGTCATGCCGTTTTTCATCAGTTTCAATTACATATTTTTCAGCTGTCTCAAGTCCCATAGCTTTTTTCTTCATTACATTATCGACCCTCCAGTAAAAGGGAGCAACAAGCCTGACATGAAGTGCATCCTTAATATCGCGGGCGATTGAGACTCCTCCCCTCCCGACCAGGACAACATAACCCTCCTTGCAAATTGACAGTACGACGTCCTTAATTGCCTTTTTCACTCTCAGGTCACTAACAAATCCGCCTGAAAAGGCCATGATCATTTCAGACAGATTTGAAAGCTTGATACCTTCATAGTAATTTTCAATACGCTGTGTATCAATATTGAGCTCCCTGGCGATCGAATAGATGATATCCTTGTCGACCCACTTCCATTTTGTGACCCCGAACTTTGAATTAAGATTTTCAACGATGCTTGACGCAGTTTCGCGGGCATCGCATCCGGTAAGACGTGAAATAGTAATTACAGGTCCATCTTCGGAGGCTGGACTATTAAGGACAGATTCCCTGTACCTTTCATCAAAATAATCAAAGAATTTTTCCATCTAGCCTGATATTAAAAAGAGCGTAATAAGTTACGAAAAAAAACTAAATCCCGGAAATATTTTACTTTAACAGGCAAAAAATTCCCTGATGGAAGCGGAAACTCCTTAATTCTTGCGGTTATGAAATGTTTTTATTTTATCTTTACTAAATGCATAACAATTATCTCACCTAATATCTTAAACTAATAAATTATGACATCTTTTTTTTCAAAACCGGAACTTGTCTGGTTTATAATCGGGCTTGTCCTTTTTCTTCTTGAGTTAGTTCTGCCTGGATTTGTGATCTTTTTCTTCGGAGTCGGAGCATGGATCACAGCTCTGCTATGTCTGATAGCAAATCCGGGAATTAATCTGCAGATCATTGTTTTTGCCGTAACCTCGGTTATCTCTTTGCTATTGCTGAGAAAAATGATCCAGAAACGTTTCTTTTACAGTAAGGAGGAATTGTCGAAGGAGGTGGAAGATGAGTTTTCCGGCAAGGAAGCAGTTGCAGCGAACGATTTCGAGCCAGGCAAAACAGGGAAAGTTGAGTTTAAAGGAACATCATGGAAGGCAGAATCTTCATCTCCCATTCATAAAGGCGACAGAGTTATTATTAAAAAAAAGGAAGACTTCAAACTAATTGTTGAACCTAAAAAATAGTCAAAATGACAGCAATAATTACATTGGCAGCAGCAGCTTCAAGTACCACATTCATCCTGATTGGCGTAATCCTACTTGCCTTCATTCTGATCTCCTCAATGATAAAAGTTGTTCCACAAAGGACAGCTATTATTGTCGAGCGGCTCGGAAAGTACAGGGCTACATTTACAGCCGGTTTCCAGATTCTTATCCCTTTTATTGATAAGATAAGGTACAGGCATACTCTTAAAGAGCAGGCTATAGACGTAGCCCCTCAGATTTGTATAACCCGTGACAACATTGCAGTTGAAGTTGACGGTATTTTGTATCTTCAGATACTGGATCCTCAAAAGGCTTCATATGGCATTGATAATTACAGGTTTGCCTCAATTCAGATCGCTCAGACCACAATGAGAAGTGTAATCGGGAAACTGGAGTTGGACAGAACATTTGAGGAACGGGAAACAATCAACGTTTCAATTGTTGATGCAGTCGACAAAGCAAGCGAACCATGGGGTGTAAAAGTTACGCGTTATGAGGTCAAAAACATTTCCCCCCCGCAGAGCATCCGTGATGCAATGGAAAAACAGATGAGAGCCGAAAGAGAGAAAAGAGCCGTTATTGCTGAATCGGAAGGAACAAGACAGGCTAAGATAAATAATGCTGATGGTGATAAGCAGGAGTTTATTCTGAAATCGGAGGGTGAAAAACAAAGGCGTATAAATGAAGCAGCAGGTAAGGCTTCAGAAATTGAACAGGTTGCAAATGCTACTGCCAATGGTCTGAGAGCAATTGCACTGGCAATATCTGAAGAGAATGGACTGAACGCTGTCAACCTGAGGGTTGCCGAGCAATACCTGCTTGGATTTGCAAATATGGCAAAAATGAATAATACGATTGTCCTGCCCGCTAATCTTACAGATGTTGCTGGCATTGTTGCAACAGCCACTTCGATGTTCAGTGAGATAAAGGATAAGAATAAATAACTTCTTTCCCCACTTTTTATATTTATAAATCCATCCCCCTGCCCTTTCCCTTAAATTTAAGGGAAGGGGTATTTTATTATATATGTGCGAATTACACTCCTTCCCTTAGCCTTAAGGGAAGGAGATGGAGGATGGGTTAAGTATTTTCATGTTCCGTCCTCAATATTATCTCATTCTGCAGATCTTCCCCGAGATCGTTGAAATAATCGCTGTATCCGGCTACCCTTACAATAAGATCCCTGTATAATTCGGGATGTTTCTGAGCATCCCTCAAGGTATCGGCATTAACGACATTGAACTGGATATGATGTCCGTCGAGGCTGAAATAACTCCGAATAAGGGCAGTCAGGCAATTATAACTATCTTCATCCTCAAAGAATTGAGGTGAGAACTTTTGATTAAGCAGCGTTCCTCCGGTTCTCAGATGATCGATCTTTGATGCAGATTTTATTACCGATGTCGGACCCTGGCTGTCGACCCCCTGGCTAGGTGATATCCCCTCCGAAAGCGGGGTGAAAGCTTTCCTCCCGTCTGCTGTGGCCCCCGTTACGCTTCCAAAATATACATGGGAAGTCGTTGGCAGCATATTGATCCTGTGGACTCCTCCTCTTGTTGAAGGCCTTCCATTAACAGCATCATAATAGATCTCAAAAACAGTAACAGCCTGTTGATCAGCATAATCATCATCATTACCGTATTTTGGAGTATTATAGATCAGATCATATCTTACCTGTTCATACCCGTTAAAATCGGCTTCAAATGCCTGATTAAGCTCGGCCCAGGTATAATTCTTCTTATCATATATGTTATACCTGACAGACGTTAAAATATCTGTAATGCTGCCCAGTCCAACTCCCTGAATATAAGTGGTATTGTATCTGGTGCCTCCTGAGTTATAATCCTTTCCGTTTGATATGCAATCATCAAGAAGCAGTGAGAGGAATGGCACAGGCAGATATCTTGCAAACGTTTTTTCAATCACATTGTTACCTCTTATTTTTATATCTGCAAAATACTTTACCTGAGTCCTGAATGCTCCAATCAAATCATCAAATGTTTTAAAATCAAATGAATAACCTGTACGCAGACCAACCTGTATGTCCGTGCGTTTGTCAAATCCATTGTTCAGGGTAAGCTCAAGTATCTTTGCAAGGTTAAAATAGCCTGTCAGCCAGTAGGCTTCTGTTCCAAAAGCCCCGGTCTCAACGCATCCTGATGCGCCGCCATTACGGGCGTCAACAATATTTTTCCCCTGACGGAGCAATTCCTGTATGATGGCTTCAGTATTGAAGCATGAGGGCTGTCCAAAGCCTGTCCTTATTATATCAAGAGCTTTGTGTATGAATTTGTCAGGACTCTTTTTGCTTATCTGAACCATTGAACTGGGCTGCAGTATCCTCATTTCTTTTATGACATCCAAAAGAATGTACGACATTTCATTTACTGCATCAGTTCCATCAGGTTTGACTCCGCCAAGGTTTATAAGACAAAAATCTGTATAGGTGTTGCTTTCACTGGCCGTTACTCCCATTTTTGGCGGGGAAGGATGGTTATTGAACTTAACCCAGAAACAGCCAAGCAGATCAAATAGTTCATCATTTGTAAGTGTTCCCTCCTCCATCTCCTTCTTATAAACGGGATATAGATGCTGATCGAGCCTTCCCGGATTGAACGAATCCCATGGATTGAGTTCTGTGATGACTCCAAGATGGATGAACCAGTAATGCTGAAGCATCTCATGAACTGTTTCAGGCGGGTTGGCCGGCACATTATGGCAGACTGCAGCCATTTTCAGAAGTTCAGCCTTTCTTTTTTCATCTTTTTCAACTGCAGCCAGCTTCTCAAGCTCAACTGAATGCCTTTCAGCATACATGATTATTGCATTACAGGCTATATCCATGGCTTTCAGCTCCTCTGCCTTGTCAAATGCCTCAACATCATTGTAATAATCAAGCTTTGAGATGCTTTCCTTTATTTCTTCCTTTAACTGAAGAAACCCTGTCTCAAACATTTTGTAACCAAGGACTGTATGACCGGGAGCTCGCTGTTCCTGAAACTCGGTGAATATGCCAGCCTTATATGCGTTAAGCCAGTCAGGAGTCATAAGGTTCATTATCCTGTCGCGGTTGCTTTTCCCCTTCCAGTAAGGGATGATCTCTTCATTATATATCTTCCTGACCTCATCATCTACCCTGAAAAACACCTTTTCCCTGGAATCAAGGATATCAAGGTCCTGTAAAGAATGAAGACTTATCTCAGGATATGTAGGTGTTTCCTTAGGAGCCGGTCCCCGTTCGCCGACTATCAGCTCACCATCATTAATGCAGATCTTTTTATTCTTCAGAAGGTACCCGAATGCTTTAGCCCTGCGGACAGGAGCTGAAATTTCGCGGGCATCATCGCTTTTATAAAAACGGGTAATCAATACAGCACGCTCTGCTGAGATCTTCTCAACAGCTTCAAGGCTCTGTCCCCGTAGTTTTTTGACCCTTTCAGATAGTATCATGTAGTTAAAATTAATATTTATTACCAAGATTATTTTACATTTTATGTTTCCTGACCTCACCCCCTAAGTCCCCCTCTCCCGAAGTGAGATGGGGACTTAAGTAATTGGTTTCTAAGCCCCTCCCTCTTGGGGGAGGGGTTGGGGAGAGGTCTTCAATTCATCCCCCAATCTTTACTTTTATCCCCGTCTCTGCAAAGAACTCCTTCAATTCCCTCATCCGTTCTGGTGAAGGCTGTTCCGTATCATTCATCCTGTAAGGAAGATCGAATCTATTATATTTCGATTTCCCTATCCTGTGGAACGGAAGAAGGTTTATTTTCCTGAGGTTTTCACATTTCAAGCTGCTGAGCAATTCCCTTACAGCTGTCAGATTTTCCTTATCATCATTTTTACCGGGTATCACAGGGATTCTTACCATTACGTCTTTCCCGCTATTAATTATCATCCTCAGATTATCCAGGATACCAATGTTTGATACCCCGGTATATTCTTGATGCTTCAAAGCATCAAGATGTTTTATATCATAAAGGAAAAGATCTGTAAAAGGGATAATTGCCTGATAACTTTCCTGCGATGCATAGCCTGAGGTATCAATTGCTGTATGATAACCATTTGCCTTGCAATCTTTTAGAGCTTCCTTAAGGAATTCAGACTGCATCATCGGCTCGCCCCCGGAAAAAGTCACACCTCCATGTGACTGTTGAAGGAATATCCTTTCTTTTTCAAGAATTTCAATAATGTCATTAACAGAATAATATTTGCCAACATCCTCATTTTCTGAGAACTCTTTCTCTCCCACTCTTCTCATCCGGACTGCAATCTCTCTTAAAGGAGATATCCCTTCAGGATTGTGGCACCACCAGCACGAAAGCGGGCATCCCTTCATGAAAAATGTCACCCTGATCCCCGGACCATCGTGTATTGAATATCGTTTAACGCTGAAAATCAATCCTTGCATTGGCAAACAGAACTTAAAACAAAATCAAAAATAGAAATAAGGGATAAAGCCCCGCCAGCCGGCGTGGTTGGGAGGTAGCCTCAGGATCAGATGCTCTAGAACATCAGGCAGTGATAGAGTCTCCGTCCGAGACGCTGCATCATAAAGCTATATCTGAGCTTTGAAATCATAAGTAATTAACTGGCCGAAAGTTACGAATTAAATTCGTAGAACTTTAACTTTTTAAGGAAAATATGCTGAAAAATTAACAAAAGATTAACAAAATACCCTGCAACAAAACAAATGCCCAGGCGTCTATATATTGAAAAACGTTCTTATAAAGGCCGTCCGGCCAAATTCTACGATCAGGTTTAGGTTAATGAAGGAAAGATAACTCCCAACTATCTTTCCTTTTCTTTTTTATATCTGATTTTAATCATCGTGAATAGAAAATAATTCCTTTTCCTTTGTGATAACAAAAAGCTGGTCATTATCATTGAGACCAGGTTTATAAATTGTTCCAAAGCTAATACCATAATTTATAATGAAGAGAAAGATCCGGTTCAGTCTGGTTTACCGTGACATGTGGCAATCATCCGGCAAATATCAGCCAAGGGTGGAGCAATTGAAGGAAGTGGCTCCGCTTATTATTGAAATGGGTTGCTTTGACAGGATCGAAACTAATGGAGGGGCTTTTGAGCAGGTTCAGCTGATGTACGGTGAAAATCCTAATATAGCTGTCAGAGAATGGACAAAGCCATTCAATGAGGCGGGGATCGAAACTCATATGCTTGAGCGTGCCCTGAACGGTATAAGAATGTATCCTGTTCCCGCTGATATACGCAGGCTTATGTTTAAAGTGAAAAAGGCTCAGGGCGTAAATATTTCGAGGTCTTTCTGCGGACTTAATGATCACCGGAATCTCGAACTATCAATAAAATATGCAAAAGAGGCCGGCATGATCTCTCAGGCTGCTCTTTCAATTACTCACTCACCCGTTCACACTATTGATTATTACATGGGTGTTGTTGATCATATTGTAAAATACGGTACTGATGAGATCTGCCTGAAAGATATGGCCGGAGTGGGCAGACCTGCCACACTGGGCGAACTTGTCAGACAGATAAAAAAGAAATACGCGGGCATCAAAGTCCAGTATCATGGTCATTCAGGGCTCGGTATGTCGGTGGCTTCAATGATCGAAGTGGCAAGAGCCGGCGCTGACTATCTTGATGTTGCTATGGAACCCTTAAGCTGGGGGATGATACATCCTGATGTCATTGCCATCAGGGAAATTATGGATGACGCAGGTTTTGACGTCCCGGAAATCAATATGGATGCCTACATGAAAGTCAGGGCGCTGACTCAGTCTTTTATCGATGATTTTCTCGGCTATTTTATTGATCCAAGAAATAAGCAGGTATCATCTCTTTTAATCAACAGCGGATTACCCGGAGGAATGATGGGCAGCATGATGGCTGACCTTAAAGGCGTCCATCAGGGAATCAACACTTCCCTGATAAAGCAGGGTAAGCCTGAACTTACAGAGGATGAATTGATTGTCAGATTATTCAATGAGGTTGAAACTATCTGGCCGGTGCTTGGTTATCCTCCTCTGGTTACCCCTTTCAGTCAGTATGTGAAAAACGTGGCACTGATGAATTTAATACAGATGACCAGCGGCAAGGAAAGGTACGGAATGATTGATAATAATACCTGGGATATGATTCTTGGTAAAGCCGGGGAACTCCCTGGAAAATTAGGAAGAGAGATAACCGACCTCGCTGAAAAGCTTGGAAAGGAGTTTTATTCAGGAAATCCGCAGGATGCTTATCCAGATGAGCTTCCGGCTTTCAGGGGGGAGATGAAAAAGAACGGATGGGAAACCGGACAGGATGATGAGGAATTATTTGAGTTTGCTATACACGACAGGCAATACCGTGATTATAAGAGCGGTGCTGCCAAAACCCGTTTTGAAAATGAACTGGCAAAAGCTAAGGAACAGCTTATTGTCAGTACTGCTATACAGGTTGCTGAAACGGCGTCAAAAAAAACCGATACATCTGCCAGGTCCAAGCAAAGTGATTCAGACCTCAAGCTTATAACGGCACCGTCAAAAGGCAAAATATACTATAACCTGTTTGGTGAACTTACCGAGCCGTCAAAGCCGGGTGATCCTGTTAATGCAGGTGAACGTATCTGCTATATTCAGACAAATTCATATATCGACGAAATAATTTCTCCTTATGAAGGGGAAGTAGCTGAAATCGTGGTTTCCCAGGGTACTAATGTCAACAAGGGAGATGTCCTCTTTAAAATAAAAGAACAAAAGAGAAAGAAAAGCAAGAAAATTCAGGTTTAAATATTGAAAATATCCGGAAATTATAATCTTTGTATCAGACTGATCAAGGATATTAATTAATCTCATTCGAAAAATGAAAAAACTTCTTTTACTGATGGTTATGGCTTCTGTGATATTTGCTTCATGCAGGCAAAACGAAAAAAATGATAATCCTCTGCTTAATGAGTTTGATACCCCCTTCGGAGTTCCTCCCTTTGATCTGATAAAGGCTACCCATTTCAAGCCTGCATATTTCAAGGGATTTGAAGAGCATAAAGCTGAAATAAAAGCAATAATAAACAATCCAAAAGAGCCCGATTTTAATAACACTATTAAGATGCTTACCTACAGCGGTGAGCTACTCAATAAAGTGGGAAGAGTGTTTGGTGCGCTTAATTCGGCAAACACCAACGATTCTCTCCAGGCTATCAACAGAGAGATAGCTCCGATCGCCTCCAGACACAGGGACGACATAAACCTGAATGACACTCTTTTCCAAAGGGTAAAATCAGTTTACGATAACAGAGCTAAATTTAAGCTTACCGATGAGGAGAAGAAGTTGCTTGAGGATACTTACAAGGATTTTGTAAGAAGCGGTGCAGCACTCTCATCGGAAGACAAGGAAAAACTTCGTAAAATAAATGAGGAGCTTTCCAAACTCCAGGTCCAGTTCGGACAAAACCTGCTTGCCGAAACCAATGGATTCAAGCTTATTCTCGATAAGAAGGAAGATCTTTCAGGATTACCAGAAGGCGTAATTGCTCAGGCAGCCACGATGGCAGAATCATTGAAAATGGAAGGCAAATGGGTATTCACACTCCAGGTTCCCAGCATGACTCCATTCCTGCAATATTCAGATCGCCGCGACCTCAGGGAAAAACTCTTTACAGGATATTTCATGAAAGGTGATAATGACAATCAATATGACAACAAGTCAATTATTGCCAGAATAGCCAGACTTAGGGTTGAAAGATCAAAACTCCTTGGTTATAACAGTTTTGCCGATTACGCCCTTGAAAGGAATATGGCCAAGACACCAGAAAAAGTGTTTGAATTTCTCGGACAGGTATGGGCAGCAGCATTACCGGTCGCAAAGGCTGAAGCTGCTGCTCAGCAGGAACTAATAAACCAGGAGGGTGGCAAGTTTAAGCTTGAACCATGGGACTGGTGGTATTACTCCGAAAAAATCAAAAAGGCGAAATATGATCTTGATGATGAGATCACACGTCCCTACTTCAAGATCGACAACGTTATGGAAGGTATGTTCTATGTGGCTAACAGGCTATACGGACTTTCTTTCACCAAAAGGAACGACATACCTAAATATCATCCTGACGTCAATACTTTTGAAGTGACCCGTGCTGGAAAACATGTTGGAATACTTATGATCGACAATTACCCGAGGCCATCAAAACGTGGCGGTGCCTGGTGCGGTACCTTCAGGAGTCAGAGGCGCGATATTAAGGGCAAGATGGTATACCCGATTGTAACAATGGTTACAAATTCAACATTGCCCACAGCTGACAAACCATCTCTCCTCACTGCTCCGGAAGCTGAAACACTGTTTCACGAATTCGGACACGCCCTGAACAACCTGCTTTCCAATATAACCTATCCGGGAAGTTCGGTACCACGCGATTTTGTGGAATTGCCATCTCAGATAATGGAGCACTGGGTGCTTGAGCCTGAGGTACTAAAGGTATATGCAAAACACTATCAGACAGGCGAGATAATTCCACAGGAAATTGTTGATAAGCTCGACAAGGCCAGCAAATTCAACATGGGATTCACTACGGTTGAATACCTTGCTGCCTCACTTCTTGATATGGAATATCATGTTCTAAAAGAACCAGTTGATCTGGATATAAGGGACTTCGAGAATAAAGCTATGGCGAAATACGGACTGATACCTGAGATAAAGCCGCGGTACAGGTCGACATATTTCAACCATATCTGGGGAGGAGGCTATTCTGCCGGATACTACAGTTATATATGGTGTGAGGTTCTTGATTCTGATGCATTCCAGGCATTCAAGGAAACAGGGGATATTTTTAATCCCGAAGTTGCCGCCAGATTTGAGAAAGAGATCCTGTCAAAAGGCGGATCAAGAGATCCACTTGATATGTATATCGCATTCAGGGGAAAAGAACCAGGCATTGAGGCCCTGCTTGAAAACAGAGGACTGAAATGAGAATAGCAGGTAAGCTTTTATTTCTTTTCATACTTATTTATGCTTTAGACAACTCTGCTTACGGATCTGAACCTTCTGCCGTCAAGGGAGTTATAGATCTCAGGAAAACGGCGAATGATAATTTCACGGTCAAGCTAAGCGGTGAATGGGAGTTTTACTGGAAAAAACTGCTTAAGCCTGATGATTTTCGCAGCGGCAATAATATAAAACCGGATCTGTTTGGAACTGTTCCCTCCTACTGGACCAGCTATTCGGCTAAATCTGTAAGGACCACCAGTATGGGATTTGCCACCTACAGGCTGATCATGCTGTTACCTCCTGGTTACAGGAATTCACTGGGTTTCAATATGCCTGTTTTCGATTCTTCATATGAGATTTATGTTGACGGGAAATTTATGGGAGGAAACGGGACTCCGGGCAAAACAGAAGCAGGAACCGCACCCGGGTATGAAAGAGTGTTCTTCCGGTTCGATCCTGCATCAGATTCTGTGCAGATAATAATAAATGTTTCAAATTTTCATCATCGCCGGGGTGGGTTCTGGCTTCCGATGAAGACCGGGACATTCTCTGAAGTTCAAAAAAGATACGCTGCAGGATGGGCCAGGGATTGGGCAACCATCAGTTTTTTGATCGGATTCTCATTTCTCTTTTTCTTCTTCTTCATAATTTATACAAAAGACAGCCTGATGGGGTTCTTTAGTCTTGCCACGACAGGGCTTGCCCTCAGACCATTTTTCACTTCTAATTTCCTGATTCATAATATTATGAAAATGAGTTGGATATGGATAGTGAGGTGGGAATACCTGGGCTTATACCTCATACTGACCGGATGGTTCTGGTTTGCAGTGACCCTCTATCCTACAAAACGCTTTCGGATATTAACATGGATCGTAACCTTAATCTTCTCGGCAGCCACAATACTTACGCTATTTCTTCCTGTTCGGCTTTTCAGCTATATGACCTTTATAATATATCCTCTGCTGATCATTCTTATTGTATATAGTGTTACAAGAAGCATAATGGGAATAATTAAGAAGAATCGTGTTGATTATGTCTATCTGCTGACTTTTGCAATTTTAACCTTTGCTGCAATAAATGATGTGAGGATTTCTCTTGGCAGGTCAGCTGTTTTTTCTGGGTATATCCTCACCTATACAATCATTCTGTTTGTTTTTATACAAGCTGTATTGCTGCTTTATAAGTGGTTTAAAGCATATTCTGATAAGGAGAAGCTTCAGAAAGAGCTTGAGTATATGAACAGGAACCTTGAAATCCTTGTGAATGAACGAACCCAGGAAATAAATGCAAGAAGGGAAGAAATTGAAAATCAAAATATTAAGATTGCATACCAGAATAAACAACTCTCAGATACAATACAGCTAAAGAACAAGATATTCTCAGTGATCGCACACGACCTGAGAAGCCCGGTCGTAAATATCCTTTACATGCTCAACCTCCTGAAAGAGGAGGAATTCAAGGAAAAATATGATACGTTTGCCGATGCCAGCATCCAGTATTCACAGCAGGTAATAAGCCTCCTTGAGAATATGCTGGTCTGGGGAAGAGGACAGGAAGACAAAATCAAATATTCTCCCGGAAAGCATGATTTTGCAGACCTCATTCTTACCAACATGAGCATTTTCAAAGAGACAGCTGATAAAAAAGAGATAACGGTTAATTTCACCCAGATAGGGAATTCAAAAGCCTTTTTTGACAAGGATCTAATGGACATAATTATACGGAACCTTCTGTCGAATGCCATAAAATATACTCCCCGTGGTGGAAGGATCAGCATCCTGCTTAAAGATAAAACAATATCAGGAGAAGGCATTTCATTAAAGATCTGCGACAACGGGGTAGGGATCCCTCCAACCAAACAGAAATATCTCTTCAGTGCAACAGAAATTGAAAGCACTCCCGGCACTGAAAATGAAAAAGGCACCGGATTTGGTCTCAAGCTTTGCGACGAACTTGTCAGGATCAACAATGGCACGATCACTGTTGACAGCCAGGAGGGGGAGGGAACATGCTTTACTATTACATTGCCGGAATAGATATTAATACATTTTTCTGAAAAGTTATTTACTTCCTCTATTCTATCGTAAGTTCAGTTAATCTTTTCTTATCAAGTATCTTAAGAGTTTTGCCTTTTGTAATTATTATCCCATCAGTCTCCATCTCACCAATAACCCTTGCTATCGAAGGTCGCGCTACTCCAAAGTACTCAGCCAGGTCATTCTGCGTCATTGCAAGCCTTATCTCCGATTTATCTGTTCCCGCTGTCTGAAGAATATATTGGGCCAGCTTCCCTTTTATTGTTTTAAAGTTAAGGAACTTGATTTTTTCAGACAGGAACTGGGACCTGTTTGAAATTATGTCAAGAAAATTAGCAAGTATCTTATCGTCGCTCTTAAGGAATTTCAGAAAATCAGCCTTCTCAATTATCAGCAGTTGCGTATCTGAAACTGCCACCACATTAACAGGGAACCTGTTCCTGCTGCCGAAAATAAATGCTGATGCAAGAGCTCCAGAAGCCGGAATATCTTCAATCTTAATTATACGTCCTGAAAAGTCAACCATTTCTCCCTTTACAACTCCTTCAATTACCATCATGAAGGAATTTACGGGTTCACCACTTTGTGAGATCATCGAACCTGCTTTGAACCTGCGGATGCGATAAGGGGTAGATGAAACCACCGTCATTACTTCTTCCAACATCAATCCCCTGAAAAGAGGCGATTTTATTAAAACCGAATAGTCCATAGTTTTTTGATAAAATTAATAATTGTAACAAATGTTACAAATCATTGTTTCACCTTTTCGCATTTTTGTTCCTGAAAATAATCTTATATAATGAAAAGGGATATTCTTAAAATAGACGAAGATTTATGCAACGGATGCGGACAATGCGTTCCTAACTGCCATGAAGGGGCGTTGCAGGTAATTGACGGAAAGGTAAGGCTTGTAAGTGAGCTTATGTGCGATGGACTTGGCGCATGTATCGGGCATTGTCCGGAGGGTGCGATCACTATAGAAACCAGGGAAGCAGAACCTTACAATGAAACCAAGGTAATGGAACAAGTGAAAAACAGTGGATGTCCCGGATCACGTGCAGTCGTTATAGAAAGACCACAGTTTGACAGCCGCACCGTTTCATCTGACCAACCATCGGAACTAAGGCAATGGCCAGTTCAGTTGCATCTTCTGAATCCCAATGCTCCTTACCTGCACGGATCTGATCTGCTCCTTGCAGCGGATTGTGTTGCTTTCTCACTGGGTAATTTCCACGGCAGACATCTTAAGGGCAGATCACTCGCAATTGCCTGCCCGAAACTTGACCATGGAACTGATATCTATATTGAGAAGCTTACAGCCATGATCGACATTGCAGGAATCAATACCATTATTGTAATGATGATGGAAGTGCCGTGTTGCGGCGGATTACTTCAGATGGTGAAGAACGCATTATCAAAAGCTTCCAGGAAAGTGCCGGTAAAAGAGATGGTTATAAGCCTTTCAGGGGAAGTACTGAATGAGGAATGGGCATGAAGTGATAAATATCATATTACGATTTCAAAAATTGGTACTGAAAAAAAAAATCCCTACTTTTGTCGCCCGAAGGTAGAAATGCGACAGGTTTAACTAAACACTCAAAGCATGGCGAATAGCAATAAACAGGTAAATTCAGGTGATAAGAGATTTTACCTGGGGCTGGATATCGGATCGGTTTCCCTTAATACGGTCCTCCTGGATGAGAATTACAATGTCAGGGAGGATTATTACGATTATGTTCACGGGAAACCCTTTAATGTCCTTAAAGACAGGCTGATCTCCATTTTAGAAAACCATTCGTCAGAAAATATTGCTGGAATAGCCGTCACAGGCACAGGCGGCAAACTTGCCACAGAACTCATTGGCGGTATATTTGTAAATGAAATTATTGCGCAGGCTACTTCCTCCGGGAGATTGTTTCCTGATGCACAGACAGTTATTGAGATAGGAGGCGAAGACTCAAAGCTTATTCTGCTTGAAAAAGATCCCTCAAACGGACATTCACGGCTGGTTGATTTTGAAATGAACAGTATCTGTGCAGCAGGTACAGGATCATTTCTTGACCAGCAGGCCCGCAGAATAGGTGTTCCCATTGAGAAAGAGTTCGGTGAAATGGCACTGAAATCTGTTGATCCTCCAAGAATTGCAGGAAGGTGCAGTGTTTTTGCAAAGAGCGACATGATTCACCATCAGCAGTTAGCAACTCCTTTACATGACATTGTTGCAGGGTTATGTTTCGCACTTGCCCGCAATTTCCGAAGTAATGTGGCAAGAAGCAAGGAAATCAAGAAACCTGTAATCTTCTCGGGAGGCGTTGCCGCAAATACAGGAATGATAAGAGCCTTCAGGGAAGTTCTTTCCCTGAATGAAAACGAACTTATTATCCCTGAGCATCATGCTTCGATGGGTGCCATCGGAGCCGTAATGTATGCTCATTCCAATAAGCTGGAAATGAACCACTTTAAAGGAATGAATAAACTTGAGGAATATCTTTCAGAAGACTCAACTCTTTTCAATAGTCTTCCTCCGTTAAAGGAATCTGAGGCCATATACAACAAAGTGGTTCATTTCAAAAAGAACGGAAATGAAAAGGTTCCTGTTTATCTTGGTATAGACGTAGGATCGTTGAGCACTAATGTGGTCCTTATCGACCCTGATCATAATGTGATTGCACGACGCTATTTACCAACCGCGGGGAAACCCCTGGACGCAATCCAGAAAGGTATGACAGAGATATTTGATGAGGTAGGTGATTCTGTCGAAGTCATTGGTGCAGGCACAACCGGATCAGGGCGTTATCTGACAGGCGATTTTATCGGCGCCGATACTATACAGAATGAAATTACTGCTCAGGCCACAGCTGCAATAGACTACGATCCTACTGTTGATACAATTTTTGAGATCGGCGGCCAGGATTCAAAGTATATCAGTATTGAAAATGGTGTTGTGGTCGACTTTGAAATGAACAAAGTGTGCGCTGCAGGAACTGGATCATTTCTTGAAGAGCAGGCCGAAAAGCTTAATATCAATATTGTTGAAGAGTTTGGATGCATGGCATTAAGTTCTGAATGTCCGGTCAAACTGGGTGACAGGTGTACTGTTTTTATGGAATCGGACCTTAATTCTTACATGCAGAAAGGTGCCCGCAATGAAAACCTTGTCGGGGGTCTGGCTTATTCAATTGTTTATAATTACCTCCAGAAGGTTGTTGCCGACCGCAAGGTTGGAAACAAAATCTTCTTCCAGGGTGGTGTCACAAATAACAAAGCCGTTGTCGCAGCCTTTGAATATGTTACAGGAAAGAAAATAACCATCCCTCCCCATTTTGATGTTACAGGCGCTATCGGTGCAGCTATCCTTGCACAGAGGGCCATGAAACAGGGACAGAAAACCACCTTTAAAGGCTTCGGAATCAGAAATGTGACATATGTGAATAGCAGATTTGTCTGCCAGAGTTGTGTTAACCACTGTGAGATCAGTAAAGTAAAGATAGCCGGAGAAAAGAAATCTTTGTTCTACGGCGGACGGTGTGAGAGGTATGAGACTGATGGCCGTAAAAAAGCCGCGAACAATATCCCGAATCTGTTCAACAAGAGAACAGATATGCTGATGGAGGGATACCAGGAAAAAGCGACCGGAAATGGTGCCACTATCGGTATTCCAAGAGCTCTGATGGTATTCTATCAGCAGTTTCCTTTCTGGCATACCTTTTTTGAAGAGCTCGGATTCAGAGTGGTCATTTCGAGAGAATCGGACAAAACTCTTGTCAATCAGTCAATTGAGACAATTACAACAGAAACATGCCTGCCTGTTGAATTAATGCACGGCCATGTAATTGATTTAATGGAAAAGGGAGTTGATTACATCTTTTTGCCTTTTATCGTAAATGCCAAGTTCCGTGAAGGCAATAAAACTTTCAATTGCAACTGCCCATGGATTCAAACCTATCCGTTTATGGTCAGGGCAGCCCTGAAAGGGAAAATTGATGAATCAAAAATGCTGGTTCCAACTCTTCATTTCAGATTTTTTGAGCGGGCTCTTGTGAAAGAGATGACAGCCTATTTCAATGATAAATTCGGAATAAGTAAAGAAGAAATCAAAAAGGCCATTTATAAGGCTGATGAAGTTCAGGTTTCATTTGAAAAGCGTCTTGTTGATTATGGCAGAGATGTACTTAAAAATATTCCTGAAAATTGCAGGCCGGTTGTTTTACTGGGAAAACCCTATAATAGCACCGACCCTCATCTTAATCTCGGGCTTGTTGAGAAACTTATAGCCCAGAATGTGATGCCTATCCCTATAGACATGCTTGACCTGACGCCGTACAATATATTTGAAAATTACAGAAATATGTACTGGCCCAACGGTCAGAAAATCATTGCTGCTGCCCAGCACGTGGCAAAAACAGATGGTTTATATGCAGTTTATTTGAGTAATTTCCGTTGCGGACCCGATTCATTCATATGGCATTATGTAACTGAAGAGCTGAAAGCAAAACCCTTCCTTCATCTTGAGATTGACGAACATTCTGCAGATGCAGGTATGGTAACACGAATTGAAGCTTTCCTTGACAGTCTGAGAGGCTCAGAACAAAATGAGAAAAAAGAGGTGACCATCTTCAGACCAAGACCAAGTCCGGCATCTCCTCCAAAAGACAGGATATTATATTTTCCTTATATGAACGACGGGGGTTACATGCTTGCGGCAGCTGCCAGGAGCATAGGTGTCCCGTCAGAGAGCCTGCCAAAACAGACTGAAGAGGATCTGGCTATTGGAAGGAAGTACACTTCTTCAAAGGAGTGCTTCCCAATGATCTGCACCACGGGAAGCTTTATAAAAAAATTACAGGAACCAGGTGCGGATCCTTCAAAAATGAGCTTTTTCATGCCTGATCATAACGGACCCTGCCGGTTTGGACAGTATAACCATTTTCACAGGATTCTTTTTGATCGTCTGGGCTATGCCAATGCAGAATTAATAACACCCTCAAATGATACATCTTATGAAGATGTTGCCGGAGAGCATGGCCAGAAATTCAGGATCAATGCATGGAAAGGGTTTGTTGTTGCTGATTATTTAAGGAAGATTTACAGGGAAACCAGGCCATACGAGATCAACAAGGGTGACACTGACCGCCTCTATGAAGATTCTCTTCACAGGCTGGAACGATGTATTGAAAAGGGGGCTAAGGGTCTTCATAAAGTACTGACGGGAATAGCTTCGGATTTTATGGCAATAAAAGTCGACAAAAGCGTAAGAAGGCCGGTAGTAGCTATTATCGGGGAAATATTCATGCGCGATAATGCAAGCTGCAACGGGAATATTGCCAATCGTTTAGAAGATCTTGGAGCAGAAGTGGTTATAGGGCCATTCTCTGAATGGATCTATTATTCAACACATCGTTTCACCCGCGACAGTCGTTGGAAAAATGATACTAAAGGCATTATAAAATCCAAGATACAGGGAATCGGACAGGATATAATAGCAAATTCATTACTGAAAGGGATCAAGAAACTTACCGATCACGAAAAAGATGTATCGCTTCATGATATGCTTAAACTGTGCAACACTTATGTGAATGAATTCTATGATGGTGATCCACCAATAGCAATGGGTACTTCAGTAGCTCTTACAAAAAGAGGGGTATCGGGATTTGCAGCAATTCTTCCATTCACATGCATGCCTGGAACACTGGTGGCATCATTAAGCGATTCTTTCAGGAAAGATCATAATAATATTCCATACATAAATATCGCATACGACGGTCAGGATTCTGTTTCGCTTGACACACGACTGCAGGCATTTGTGTTCCAGGTTAAGGAATATGCAGCAGCCACTGAACTCGTACACGCAGAATAATCAAAGTTTTGCCTGCTGCCGACACCTTCAGCCCGTTGCCCTATTTAGCAACTTTAAATCCTAAAGACCTAAGGAGTTTTTTAATTTCTTCATTCCCGTCTTTCAGATCAATTGTATAGCACGAGAATTCGCGCCTGACGGGGTAGTTTTCTCTTTCTTTTTCAAAACGGGAAGGATCGAATCTCAACCTGATGTCGTCCTCAACAATATTATAGGTATGAAAAACTGCCCTTCTCAATATTTCCTCATAGTTTTTCCCATTGCAGTCAATAGTCAGCAAAGGTTCAGGCGGAGCTGGAACATCTGACGGATACCAGTCACCCAGCGGAATATCAAATGATTCACACAGATCCTTTACGATCATTGAAGTACCGTTTGCTTTGCCATCAACTGAATATCCTGCTATATGAGGAGTTGCCAAAAACGCCATGTGCATAAGCGGTATATCAATTTCAGGCTCCCTCTCCCAAACATCTATCACTGCACCTGCCAGCTTTTCTCCTCCAACGGCATCTTTCAGTGCTTCTGTTTCTACAACCTCCCCCCTTGAGGAATTAATAAACCAACTCCCTTTTTTGATCTTGTTGAAGGTCTCACTGTTGAAGAAATGATATGTTTTATCCTGACCGTCCATATTGAGTGGCACATGCATTGTAATAATGTCTGATTCATGAAGAAGGTGATCCAGGCTTGAAAAGATTTTTTTTCTTTCCTTCCTCGATCTCGGCGGGTCATTCAGGATCACATTCATCCCAAGGGCATTGGCCAGATTCTGAACCTTTGAGCCCACATTTCCAACTCCGATAATGCCGAGAGTCTTATCCTTCAGACTGAACCCCAACTCTGCTGAAATTCTCAGCAGAGCAGAAGCAATATATTGCTGGACTGAAGATGAATTGCAACCAGGTGCATTGAACCATTTTATTTCATTTTTCTCACAAAAGTCAGTATCGATATGATCAAACCCTATCGTGGCAGTACCTATGAATTTCACCGGAGTACCTGAAAGAAGTTCGGGGTTACACTTTGTCCTGGACCTGATAAGTAATGCATCAGTTCCCGTTATTGAATTTCTGTTAATCTGATTTCCAGGCAAATAGATAACTTTAGCATAAGGCTCAAGGACACCTTTCAAAAAAGGAATTTTATCATCTGCGATTATCCTGATCATTTGTTCAGATTATCTGCTGAAAGGTAATAAAATTTGAAACTACTTAGAATGAAAAAAAGGATTTTATACAATTTTAGTCATTTCACAGCATCCTCCAAAATAACACCCTGTAAAACAATCAAATGTTATTGGTACTCTTTTTGAATTTAGTATCTTTGTTATAATTAAATCTGTTTATCTAATTATTTGTATATTTAGACAGATCATACGAAATTTGAATAATAAATATGTCACTATGAAAATAAAGTTTACTCTTGTTATTTTGGTTTTAATTCCTTTTCTCGGAATTAATGCTCAGAAACCAATCATTGTTTCTGAAGACTCTCTTCAAATAGGGAAGAGCCTGTTACCAGGACTATCGGTGACAATACCTGAATCAGATTATGATAAAGCGCTAAAAACATGGACCAGGGATCTGCAGAGCGGTACAAAATCTAAAGTAGTCATTGAGAACGGTGAAATGTCGATATTCGGAGCAAAAATAAAAGCAATCACCCCGAACCAGATAAATGTGTATAGCAAGCTTATCAAGCTCGATTCTATGCTTCAGCTTTTTGTATCATTTGAGACAAAAAAGGATCAATATATTGAAAGATCTTCCGGGCCTGAATTCGCAAATGCCCAGGATTATCTGAAAGAATTTGCTAAAAGTCAGTATATTGATGTAGCCAAAACGCAGGCTGATGCCGAAGAGAGAAAGCTCCGTGATCTCCAGAAGGAATTATCATCGCTTGAGAATGAAAAATCAAAAATGCAGAAAGGAATCCAGACAGATAACAGTAATATTTCGAGCGAAAAAGAGAATATTACTGTTCAAAACAATGAACTTAACACAGTGAACGCAGCTATTATTGAGCAGAATAGCCAGCTTTCTACAATGGAAGAGGGGCCTGCCAAAAAAGAAAAAGCTGCCCAGATCAAGGAGCTTGAAAAGAGAAAAAAGAAGGCACTTAATTCCATAGAGTCGTCAGAAAACAAGATCAACAGAGCTGACTCTGATGTAAACAAAGCTACCGGCGATATACCCAGGAATGAAAGGATGCAGGAAAAGGTAAGGGAACAGATTTTTCAGCAGGAAGCTGTTTATCAGATGTTTGCCGATAAGCTGAAAAAGATCAAATCATACTGATCTATTCTACGATTGTCATTTCATTCAGCAGATATCCTGCGCCGGCGAACTTATCAATAATAAACAGGGCATATCTGATATCAAGACTTATATTACGGCTCTGATCAGGATTAAATGCCATATCGCTGGCGACTCCTTCCCACGCCCTGTCAAAGTTAATACCGATCAGATATCCATCGGCATTTATTACAGGACTGCCTGAATTTCCTCCTGTTGTATGATTATTTGCAATAAAACATACAGGTATCTCACCATCCTGGGCATAACGCCCGTAATCGCGCTTTGCATATAATTCCTTCAATTTGCCGGGTACATCATAATCATAAATTTCAGGATTATCTTTCTCAATTATGCCTTTAAGCGTCGAGACAGGCTTGAAGTAAACCGCATCTTTGGAATTGTATCCCTGTATTGTCCCGTATGCAATCCTTAGAGTCGAATTGGCATCAGGATAAAAAACTTTCTCACTTTGATATTCCATCTGGACTTTCATATACCTTTTATTGAGCTTCTGAAGTTCGCTGGTCAGCCTGGCAAGTTCGGGCCTTACATTTTCTGACAGAAATTTACCTGCATTCGTTGAAATAGAATAGAAGGGATCTTTATTTAGTTTTTTGACAGACGATTTGTTGAAACCTTTAATGAATTCAGCATATTTTTGTTCATCAGTAAAAACCGACTTGTCATATATTTTGGCGGCAATCTCAGAAAAATTGCCTTTACATAGATCTTTCATCTTAATAAATCCGGGAGCCAGCCATTTTGTGTCAAGTGACCCGCCATACATATTCATGAGTTCAACAAACAGGTTCTGATCAGTCTCCCTGTTGTAATCCTTGAAAAACTGCCGGGATGCTCCAATCAGACGTTCTTTAGTCTTTTTAACAGTCTCTTTGTCGGCTAATTTGTTATTTTCAAACAAACCAGCCAGTTCCTTTGCATTTCTTGCTATGATGAAAGATTCAATCCCGTTAAAAACTTCATTTGTAAAGTTATTTACCAGCGTATAATCTTTGAGACTGCTGTATATTTCCTTATAAGCCGGAAGAATATCCCCGTACTTTGCGTTTCTTTTTTCATCAGCTTTTATCCATTTGGTCAGTTCTTCTTCAAATACCTGTTTTTTCCCTATTGTATTCATTCTTTCAAGCCCCTGTATCTCCCCTATCCATTTCTTCCAGGAGTTTGAAATGTCGGCTTTCTTTGCTGAATATTGTATCCTGATAAGCGGATCAGAATTCATAGCTTTGTCAATGATTTCTATCTTTTTGGTCCTGATACTTATCATTTTCGGATCTATATAGTTCTTAACCATGTCTATATGATAAGAAGGAACATACTCTGAAGTTGAACCGGGATAACCAAATACCATTGTGAAGTCGCCCTCCTTAACACCTTTTATTGAGACAGGGAAGTAATAAGCTGGTTTGTATGGCACATTATCAGCAGAGTATTCAGCCGGTTTATTGTCCTTGTCAGCATAAACCCTGAAAAGGGAGAAGTCGCCGGTGTGACGCGGCCATATCCAGTTATCGGTGTCGCCACCAAATTTTCCTATCGCTGAAGGAGGTGCTCCGACAAGCCTTATATCCCTGAAAGTCTCATTCACAAAAAGAAAATACTGATTCCCCATGAAAAACGGACGTACCATTGCCCTGTAACCGGTTCCTTCAACGGCTTTCTTCTGGATGCTTTCAATATTCGATGAGATAAGTTTTTCGCGGTCGGCTGTTGCCATATCATCACTTACTCCCAACAAAACCTTCTCGGTGACATCTTCCATCCATTTGAGCAACGTTACGGTCACTCCGGGATTTTGGAGCTCCTCCTTTGCGGACATTGCCCAGAAACCGTTTGTCAGATAATCATGTTCCAGGCTGGAGTGCTCCTGGATCAAACTATAACCACAATGGTGGTTTGTTATCAGAAGTCCTTCCGCCGAAATCAGTTCTGCAGTACAACCGCCATCAAAGTTAACAACTGCATCCTTCATGCAGGCCCGGTTAACACTATAGATATCCTCGGATGAAAGCTTGAATCCTTTTTCTTTCATCAATTTGATGTTGTATTTCTCTATCAGAAGAGGGATCCAGATGCCCTCATCGGGAGGGGTCGAAAATCCTGTTAAAATGATCAATAGAAGAGCGCAGGTCAGTAGAACTTTCTTCATAATATTAATGGTTTGAGGTATGTGGTACGGGGTACGTGATTCGCGAAAGTATGTTTAATACTTGTTTCCCACGCACCCCGAACCCCACACCTCGTACCTATTATAATTATTCCAAAATAAATCTTTTCAGCTCCCGATAAACCTGTTCGACAGGTAAGCCCATAACATTGAAATATGATCCTTCAATATAACTGCAGGCAGCAAGTCCGATCCATTCCTGAATCCCATAGGCACCTGCCTTGTCATAAGGACTGAAATTACTGATATAGTATTCAATCTCATCGTCAGAAAGCTCCGAAAAAGTCACTTTTGTTGAAGAATGGAACGAGGCTTGCTTTGTTGCTGAAAGCAGGCATACTCCTGTAATTACTTCATGCGTATTACCCGATATCTCGCGGATTATTCTCCTTGCATCCTCTTTGTCAATTGGCTTATCGAGAACCCCGTTATTACACCATACAACTGTATCAGCGGTGATAACAATCTCATTTTCTTTAATTTCCGATCGGAAAGTTTTCGCCTTTTCTGCCGCAACATACAGAGGAATCTCTTCACCCTTCAAATGATCCGGGTATTCTTCGGACCAGTCCCTTACCACAACTTCAAAATTGAGTCCGAGTTCTCTTAAAAGCTCCTGCCTCCTTGGGGAACGAGAGGCCAGGATTATTCTGTACATATTAAGATCCTCAATTACCATATCAGATCAGGTTGAGGTCAAGGATCACTTTTACCACTACCGAATAGAGGACACCCGCAATCTGAATAATCTTCATTAACCTGCTTGCGCTGTGAAGTTGTCTTTTGTCGGAGCTGATAATAAGCTGATATATAACGTACAGCAGCGGGAGTACAACAGTACATGAGATATATATAAGAGTTATCTTGTCATTAAGGAAGAAATACCAGACAATATAAAGCAGTGCTACAGTTATCAGAATAAAGATTATCGAGATTATTCTGGATGTCAGGATACCTGTAACTACTGGAACAGTATTCCGTCCGTATGCCAGATCGCCCTCAAAATCTTCAATATCCTTTATTATTTCCCTGGTAAGGGTTGTCAGAAAGGCAAAAAGTGCAAATCCCCCCACCCAGTAAAAAACAAGACCCAGCTGGGGAGGTGTCACAGCGTTCACCGTGTAATATCTGTAAAGTGCCGGCCACTCATAAAAGACAACAAGCATGGGGACCATTGCTGTGAGTAATGCCACAACAATGTTTCCGATAAGGAACTGCCTTTTATAGCTTGCTGAGTAGAAATAAAGCAATCCTGAGACGATAAGGAACAGTATTCCCATCCAAAAGTAGCCTGCTTTCCAGGAGATATAAAATCCTGCAACCACACCTGCAATGTTTAAAATGTTATGCCACTTCATTGCCTGGCGTCTGGGAATTTTTGTCCCGACAATCACTTCTCCCCTGTTTATAAGGTCAGTCTTAATATCAAAATAATCATTAATGACGTATCCTCCGGCAGTAATAAACAGCGTTGCAATAACAAGGATCAAAAAATCGTACCATGGAAATTTAAGTACCAGCGGAATTGCTTCACCAGTTCCTCCGTTAAGGACAACGCTTATCTTACTGATCACAGGTTCGATAACAGCGTATCTCATCAGGATCATTGTAAGAGCTACAATAAGAAGATTGGGCCAACGGATAAGTTTAAGAAATGTTTTCATCCATTACCAGGTAAAAGCATCATTATCCATCCAGTTGTTATGCAGTCTTAAAACCTGTTCAATCACATCCCTGACGCATCCTTCACCTCCCCTTTTATCGGAGATATATGTAGCAACCTGTCTGATTTCACTATCGGCATCTGCCGGGCAAACCGGTATTCCCGCCAGTTTCATTACGCCATAATCAGGGATATCGTCACCCATGAACAATACATCTGATTTCTGAATATTATGTTTTTTTAAAAAGCTGTTGAAATGTTCGACCTTGGAGCGGCTGTTGAGATAGACATCCTTAACGCCAAGAAGCTTCAGCCTTTTCAGGTATTCTTTTGCATTGCTTCCTGAGATAATGGCTACATGATACCCTTTTTTTACAGCAAGCTGAATTGCATACCCGTCGCGAAGATTTACCGTCCGGTTAGGCACCCCGAATGCGTTAAGGCTTATTGTCTGCAACGACATCACCCCGTCAATATCAAAGACAAATGCTTTTACATTCGCGAGATCTTCCTTAAAATTGGTCATCAAATGCGGTTTTTGTAAAATTTCATTATCGACTTCGTCACTTCTTTATAGATGCCCTGCAATTCAGGTGAGAAAGATAACAAATCAATATGTCTTTTAATCGTCCCTTTATCAGATCTGTATGCCGGACCTGTCTGTGAGTGTTCAGGACCTGCTTCCAGGGCTTTCACAACAGTCTCATTTATCAAAGGTTCAAGGACTTTAAAAGAGAATCCTGCTTTTTCGGTTATCTGCTTTCCGGCAGTCAGCATATGATTTGTAAAATTACATGCAAAAACTGCTGCAACATGCAGTAATCTTCTTTGCTCCGTAACGATGAAGTGTACTTTGCTGCCTATTGATTCAGCGACATCCTTCAGGATTCCTGAAGAATAAGCATCTGATGCCTCGAGGAAAAGCGGAAGGTCCCTGAATGAAATATTACGGTTTTCCGAAAAGGTCTGTAAAGGATAAAAAACACCTGTATGTTTCAGAGAAGCAGGGAAAACATCAAGACCCAGGCTTCCGGCAGTATGAGCAACCACGGTATTGACCGGGCATTTTATTCTGGTAAGTATTTCCGATAATTTATCATCTGGAACCGCCACGATTATAAGATCTTCTGAATCTGAAAAATCATACTTCGATGACCAAGACGCATTGCACAACAGGGCAAGAGCAGGACCGCTTTTGCCACTCCTAGTAACTATCTTTTGTATCTTGCAGCCCGACATGTGCATCTGCCGGCACAAAGCACCAGATACTTTTCCTGCACCTATAAAAGATATTCTGTATTCCTTCACAGAACAATGGATATATTCTTCTTCAGGCCTGTGCTGTCGGACCCCCGAACGTCATAGGCAAGACAGGTGTGGAGCCTTTGACTTCCTTTATAATGCCATGAACAGATTCATATTTTGCAATATTATCCTGCAATGCCGCCACCAGTCGTTTGGCATGTTCAGGTGTAAGGATTATCCTCGATTTCACCTGTGCCTTTGGTATACCCGGCATGATGCGAACAAAGTCGATCACAAACTCTGAAGCTGAATGTGTTATAACGGCCAGGTTTGAATAGGTTCCCTGGGCCACTTCCTCATTCAGTTCAATACTGATCTGATTAGGATTTTTTGGATCTGACATGTCTTGCACTGTTAAAAGTATTATCTTTTGGTTTCCACTTCAGCTTCAACAGTAGCATCGGTAAGGTTTTCAAGCTCTTCGAGCGACCCAACGATTATACTATTGTATTGACGCTGTCCGGTTCCTGCAGGTATAAGGTGTCCCACAATCACGTTCTCCTTCAGTCCTTCAAGCTTGTCGATCTTGCCAAGGATGGCAGCTTCATTAAGTACCTTGGTAGTCTCCTGGAAGGAGGCTGCCGAGAAGAAGCTGTTGGTTTGAAGGGCGGCCCTTGTAATACCCTGTAGTACCTGGTTTGAAGTGGCCGGAACAGCATCTCTTGCCTCAACGACCTTCAGGTCGCGGCGCTTAAGCACTGAATTCTCATCCCTGAGTTTACGGGCTGTGACTATCATACCCGGACGAAGAGACTGGGAATCACCTGAATCGACAATGTATTTCTTTCCAAAGATCCAGTCGTTTTCATCCATGAACTCAAGCTTATCAACAACCTGACGCTCAAGGAATTTAGTATCACCCGGGTCAATAATCTCGACTTTCCTCATCATCTGGCGGACAATGATTTCAAAGTGTTTGTCATTTATTTTAACACCCTGTAACCGGTATACCTCCTGGATCTCATTCACAATATATTCCTGGACTTTTGTCGGACCTTTGATAGCAAGGATGTCTGAGGGAGTAATGGCTCCGTCAGAAAGAGGAACACCTGCTTTTACGTAATCATTCTCCTGTACAAGTATCTGTTTTGATAGCGGCACAAGGTATTTCTTAACCTCGTCGGTTTTAGATTTGATTGAGATTTCCCGGTTACCTCTCTTTATTTTACCGAAAGTAACCTCTCCGTCGATCTCAGAGACAATTGCCGGATTTGAAGGGTTACGGGCTTCAAATAATTCTGTAACTCTCGGCAGACCACCGGTAATGTCACCCGACTTTCCAACAGCCCTTGGTATCTTTGACAGAACATCACCGGCTTCGACCATCTTGCCAGTTTCGACAACAAGATGAGCTCCGACCGGCAGGTTGTACAATCTGAGCTCTTCGCCCTTCGGTCCCATAATTTTAATAGCCGGGTTTTTGGTCTTATCCCTGCTTTCTATGATAACCTTTTCCTTAAAGCCTGTCTGTTCGTCTGACTCCTCTCTGAAAGTAATACCTTCGATAAGATAATCATAAGCCACCTTACCGCCAAGTTCGGCAATTATTACCGCGTTGAATGGGTCCCATTCACAGATAAGCTTGCCCTTTTCGACCTCCTGTCCGGGTTTTACGTATAATTTGGAACCGTAAGGGATAGTGTGTGTAGTAAGAGCGATCCCGGTCTTCTTGTCAATGATCCTTAGCTCGGCAAGACGTCCGATAACGATATCAATATCACCTTTTTCCGGATCTTTCTTCGGAACCGATCTTATTTCCTCAATCTCAGCAATACCGCTGTATCGTGCAACCAGCCTGGATTCAGACATGATATTCGAAGCGGTACCTCCAACGTGGAATGTACGAAGGGTAAGCTGTGTTCCGGGTTCACCGATACTCTGTGCAGCTATAACTCCCACTGCTTCACCTTTCTGGACCATACGGCCATTTGCCAGGTTACGTCCGTAACATTTTGCGCAAACACCTTTTTTCGATTCACAGGTAAGAACCGAGCGGATCTCAACCTGTTCTATTGGTGAATCTTCAATTTTTCCAGCCAGCTCTTCGGTCAGTTCCTGACCGGCTTCTACAATAAGTTCCCCTGTAAGAGGATGGAATACGTCATGAACAGTCGTACGGCCAAGGATCCTTTCGTAGAGTGATTCGACGACTTCCTCATTTTTCTTGATGGCCGTGGCAACCAGTCCTCTCAATGTTCCGCAGTCCTCTTCATTAATTATAACATCCTGGGATACGTCAACCAGACGACGTGTCAGGTAACCTGCATCAGCTGTCTTGAGAGCAGTATCGGCAAGACCTTTACGTGCGCCGTGTGTTGAAATAAAGTACTCCAGAACTGAAAGTCCTTCCTTAAAGTTTGAAAGGATAGGGTTCTCAATGATGTCTGATCCTGTCGAACCTGATTTCTGAGGTTTTGCCATAAGGCCCCTCATTCCTGAAAGCTGACGGATCTGTTCCTTTGATCCTCTTGCTCCTGAATCAAGCATCATATATACTGAATTGAAACCCTGTTTGTCAGTTGACAGCTGTTTCATCAGCGACTGGGTCAGCCGTGCATTTACATGTGTCCAGATGTCAATTATCTGGTTATAGCGTTCGTTATTGGTTATAAATCCCATGCTGTAGTTATTCAGCACTTCTTCAACCTGCTCATAACCCTCGGTAACAAATTTTGTTTTTTCCTCAGGTATAATTACATCATCAAGGTTAAATGACAACCCACCCTTAAATGCTGAATAGAATCCAAGATTCTTGATGTCATCAAGGAAATTGGCCGTCTTTGCGGTTCCTGCAAGTTTAAGCACACGACCGATAATATCCCTGAGCGATTTCTTGGTAAGAATTTCGTTAATGTATCCAACCTCTTCAGGTACAAACTGATTAAATATTACGCGTCCGACTGAAGTCTCAACAAGGTGATTTACAAACTCACCATCGACCCTGTCGTTAACTTTAACTTTAATAATGGCATGAAGATCAACCTGACCTTCATTGTAGGCGATATTTACTTCTTCGGGGGAATAAAAAACAAGACCTTCGCCTTTCACTTTTTCAGTAGCAGTGCCCTTTCTTCCTTTAGTGATATAATATAGACCAAGAACCATGTCCTGTGAAGGAACAGTAATTGGCGCACCGTTTGCAGGGTTCAGAATATTGTGCGATGCCAGCATAAGCATTTGTGCTTCAAGAACGGCGCCATTTCCAAGAGGAAGATGGACTGCCATCTGGTCACCATCGAAGTCAGCGTTGAAAGCTGTACAGCAAAGTGGGTGCAACTGAATTGCCTTTCCTTCAATAAGCTTTGGCTGGAAAGCCTGAATACCAAGCCTGTGAAGTGTTGGAGCACGGTTAAGAAGAACAGGATGACCTTTAAGAACGTTTTCAAGAATATCCCATACAACAGGATCTTTCCTGTCCACAATTTTCTTTGCCGATTTAACGGTTTTTACAATACCGCGTTCAATAAGTTTCCTGATAATGAATGGTTTGTATAGTTCAGCTGCCATATCTTTTGGCAAACCGCATTCATGAAGTGCCAGTTCCGGGCCAACAACAATTACAGAACGGGCCGAATAGTCAACCCTTTTACCAAGAAGATTCTGACGGAATCGTCCCTGCTTGCCTTTGAGACTGTCGCTCAGCGACTTAAGAGGACGGTTAGCATCAGTTTTAACTGCATTTGCTTTCCTTGAGTTGTCGAACAATGAATCGACAGCCTCCTGGAGCATACGTTTTTCATTTCTCAGAATTACCTCGGGAGCTTTGATCTCGATAAGACGCTTCAGACGGTTATTCCTTATTATCACCCTTCTGTACAGGTCATTCAGGTCGCTTGTTGCAAAACGTCCGCCGTCGAGAGGGACCAGAGGTCTGAGTTCAGGCGGGATAACCGGAACAACCTTGATTATCATCCATTCAGGTTTGTTGACGTTTTTTGAATCCCTGAATGCTTCAACAACCTGAAGACGCTTAAGCGCTTCATTTTTACGCTGTTGTGAAGTTTCGGTATTTGCTCTGTGACGGAGTGAATATGAAAGCTCATCAAGATCAATGCGACTGAGAAGCTTGTAAAGTGCTTCGGCACCCATATCTGCAACAAACTTATCGGGGTGATTATCTTCAAGGTACTGGTTTTCTTTTGGAAGCGATTCCGTTATTTCAAGGTACTCTTCTTCCGTAAGGAAATCAAGGTATTTGACTCCATCGACTGCTTTAATACCCGGGTTTATTACCACATATCTTTCGTAGTAGATTATTGAATCGAGCTTCTTGGTCGGAAGTCCCAGCAGATAACCAATTTTATTAGGCAATGAGCGGAAATACCATATATGTGCGATAGGCACTACAAGTGAAATATGACCCATTCTTTCGCGGCGGACCTTTTTTTCGGTAACCTCAACACCGCATCGGTCGCACACTATTCCCTTGTAACGGATCCTTTTATATTTTCCGCAATGGCATTCGTAATCCTTTACGGGTCCGAAGATCCTTTCGCAGAATAGTCCATCACGTTCAGGCTTATAGGTCCTGTAGTTTATTGTTTCAGGCTTCAGCACTTCACCGCTTGAACGATCGAGGATCTCCTCCGGTGAAGCAAGACCTATTGAGATCTTTGAGTAACTTGTTTTTGCTTTGTTATCTCTTCTGAATGACATATACTGAAATTTATTTATTCAATAATTTAAAAACTAAAATAGAAGTTGGTTAGTCAAGAATGACACTCAATCCCAGTCCTCTCAACTCATGCAATAATACGTTCAGTGATTCAGGGATACCAGGCTGTGGCATTGGTTCTCCCTTTACAATTGACTCGTAAGCTTTTGCACGGCCTATAACATCATCTGATTTGATAGTGAGTATTTCCTGAAGTATATGAGCAGCCCCGAATGCTTCAAGCGCCCAGACTTCCATTTCACCAAATCTCTGACCTCCAAATTGTGCCTTACCACCCAACGGCTGCTGGGTAATAAGAGAGTAAGGTCCAATTGAACGGGCATGCATTTTATCGTCAACCATATGCCCCAGTTTAAGCATGTATATCACACCGACCGTTGCAGGCTGGTCAAATCTTTCACCAGTACCACCGTCATAAAGGTATGTTTTGCCGTATTTCGGTAATTTTGCCTTTTCTGTATACTCGGTGATCTGATCAATAGTTGCCCCGTCGAAAATAGGAGTTGAGAACTGGAGGCCCAGCTTCTGTCCGGCCCATCCAAGAACAGTTTCATAGATCTGTCCAAGGTTCATCCTCGAAGGAACGCCAAGCGGATTAAGAACAATATCCACAGGAGTACCATCTTCAAGGAAAGGCATATCTTCCTGACGTACAATTCTTGCCACGATACCCTTGTTACCATGACGTCCGGCCATCTTATCACCCACTTTTACCTTCCGCTTCTTGGCAATATAGACTTTGGCAAGGCGCACTATACCTGCTGGTAGTTCGTCACCGATTGTAATATTGTATTTCTTGCGCTTAAAGACTCCATCGATCTCCTTATATTTAATAATGTAGTTATGAAGGAGCTGTTTGATGCTGTCGTTTTTCTTCTTATCAGTGGTCCATTTATTTGGGTTGATATTAAGAAAATCAATCTCCTGAAGCTGTTTAAGAGTGAATTTGCTTCCTTTAGGGATAACGTCAACATTTAGATAATCTTTAACTCCCTGTGATGTTTTGCCGTTCACCAGGATAAATAGTTTGTCGACAAGGCGAGCTTTAAGTTCATCAGTGCTCTTATTGAAATCGTTTTCGATCTTGTCGAGGAGAGGCTTCTCAACTGCCTTTGCTTTCCTGTCTTTAATCGCTCTTGTAAAGAGTTTCTTGTCAATTACCACACCTTCGAGGGATGGCCCGGCTTTAAGTGATGCATCTTTGACATCGCCAGCTTTATCACCAAAAATAGCCCGGAGCAGTTTTTCCTCAGGAGAAGGATCTGATTCTCCTTTCGGAGTGATCTTTCCTATCAGGATATCACCAGGCATTATATGAGCCCCGACCCTTATGAGACCGTTTTCATCAAGATGTTTTGTAGCCTCTTCGCTGACGTTCGGAATATCAGAAGTCAGTTCCTCAAGACCGCGTTTTGTATCACGGACCTCAAGAAGATATTCATCGATATGCACCGATGTGAACATATCCTCCTGAACAACTTTCTCGGAAATAACTATGGCATCCTCAAAATTGTATCCTTTCCATGGCATGAATGCTACCTTCAGGTTACGGCCAAGAGCCAGTTCGCCGTTTTTGGTGCCGTATCCTTCTGTAAGAACCTGTCCCTTAGCGACTTTTTCTCCCTTTCTGACTACGGGTGTAAGGTTGATGCAGGTATTCTGGTTGGTTTTCTTATATTTCGGAAGAGTATATCGCTTGATATCGTCATCAAAGCTTACGAATTTCTCTTCATCGGTACGGGTATACCTTACTACAATTTCATTTGAATCGACAAATTCGACTATGCCGTCGCCTTCAGCTACGTATAGGATCCTGCTGTCTCTGATCACCTGACCTTCGAGGCCGGTGCCTACAATAGGTGCTTCGGGGCTAATGAGCGGAACAGCCTGGCGCATCATGTTCGATCCCATAAGTGCCCTGTTGGCGTCGTCGTGTTCAAGGAAAGGGATCAGTGATGCGGCTATTGAAGCTATCTGGTTTGGAGCAACGTCCATGAGGTCAACTTTGGAAACTTCCTCGAACGGATAATCTGCTTCATATCTGCATTTTGCCCTTGCATTTTCAAAATGTCCATCCTTCAGGAGCGGTGCATTAGCCTGAGCAATCATTTTTTCTTCTTCCTCCTCAGCACTTAGCCATACTATACCTTCGCGGCTGAAATCGACCTTTGAGTCAGCTACTTTAAGGTAAGGTGTTTCGATGAAACCAAGGTCGTTAATTTTAGCGTATATGCAGAGTGATGAAATAAGTCCGATATTCGGTCCTTCAGGTGTTTCAATAGGACAAAGCCTTCCATAATGGGTGTAATGAACGTCCCTGACTTCAAATCCGGCTCTTTCGCGCGACAGACCACCAGGCCCGAGAGCTGACATACGACGTTTGTGCGTCATTTCAGCCAGCGGATTTGTCTGATCCATAAACTGCGAAAGCTGATTCGTTCCGAAGAATGAATTTATTACCGATGAAAGTGTTTTTGAATTGATAAGATCAACCGGGGTGAATACCTCGTTATCCCTTACGTTCATCCTTTCACGTATGGTACGTGCCATACGTGCAAGCCCGACTCCAAACTGGGCATAAAGCTGTTCTCCGACCGTCCTGACCCTCCTGTTACTAAGGTGGTCAATATCATCGATGTCAGTCTTGGAATTAATAAGTTCGATAAGATAACCGATGATCTTAATAATATCTTCTTTTGTAAGGACTTTAACGTTCATCTCGGTATTGAGACCGAGTTTTTTATTGATCCTGTATCGTCCTACTTCACCTAGGTCATATCTTTTATCCGAAAAGAAGAGTTTGTCGATAACATCCCTGGCGGTTGCCTCATCGGGTGGCTCAGCATTACGAAGCTGTCTGTAAATATATATAACTGCTTCTTTTTCAGAGTTACATGGATCTTTCTGAAGAGTATTGTATATAATGGCGAAATCCGAAAGGGTCGAGTCCTCCCTGTGCAGGAGTATTGCTTTTGCACCGGAATCGACAATCATATCGACATGTTCCGCTTCGATGACTGTTTCCCTGTCGAGTATCACCTCATTTCTTTCAATTGATACCACTTCTCCAGTATCCTCGTCAACAAAGTCCTCCACCCATGTCTTAAGAACCCTGGCAGCAAGTTTACGACCAATAAGTTTTTTGACATTGGTCTTTGAAACTTTATGCTCTTCAGCAAGGTTGAAAATCTCAAGGATCTCTTTATCGCTCTCAAAACCGATAGCTCTGAGAAGTGTTGTTACCGGCAGTTTCTTCTTTCTGTCGATATAAGCATACATCACATTGTTGATGTCTGTAGCAAATTCTATCCATGAACCTTTAAACGGGATTATCCTTGCTGAGTACAGCTTTGTTCCGTTTGCATGGATACTCTGCCCGAAGAATACTCCGGGAGATCTGTGCAATTGTGATACAACGACCCTTTCTGCCCCGTTGATGACAAAGGTACCCCTTTCAGTCATGTAAGGAACTGTGCCAAGATAAACGTCCTGGATCACGGTATCAAAATCCTCATGTTCCGGATCAGTGCAATAGAGTTTGAGCTTTGCTTTAAGCGGAACGCTGAATGTCAGTCCGCGTTCGATGCATTCTTCAATGGTATAGCGCGGAGGGTCAATGTAATAATCGAGGAATTCTAGAACAAAATTATTTCTTGTATCGGTAATTGGAAAGTTTTCTGTAAAGACCTTAAAGAGTCCTTCTTTCTTCCTGTTTTCGGGAGTTGTTCCAAGCTGGAAAAACTCTCCAAATGATTTCAACTGAACTTCCAGAAAATCGGGATAATCAAGCTGATTTTTCCTGGAGGCAAAACTAATTCTTTCAGTATTTTTTGAAGACATTTATAAAAGGATTAAGTGAACTTATAATTAAAAGAACGAAAAGGCTTAGTCCCGAATCCTCGGGACTAAACCTACAACCCAAAAAACAGGTATAACTTATTTAAGTTCAACTTCAGCTCCTGCGTCTACTAATTGACCTTTAATAGCTTCTGCTTCATCTTTTGATACACCTTCCTTAACGGGTGCCGGAGCAGCATCAACAACTGCCTTAGCTTCTTTCAGTCCGAGGCCGGTGATATCCTTAACCAGTTTAACAATCTGTAGTTTCTGACCACCAGCTGCTTTCAGGATAACATCAAATTTTGTTTTCTCTTCAGCTTTGGGTGCTTCGCCACCGGCTGCAGGGCCTGCTACGGCAACTGCGGTTGCGGCGGGTTCAATACCATACTCTTCTTTAAGTATTTTTGCCAGTTCGTTTACCTCTTTAACAGACAGGTTTACCAGTTCTTCTGCAAATTTCTTAAGATCTGCCATTTTTATAGAATTTTTAATTTGATTATACTTTAATTATTGTTCTTTTTTTGATAGTGTTTCGAGAACACCGTGCAATTTATTTCCGCCTGATTGTAAAGCCGATATAACATTCCTGGCAGGTGACTGAAGAAGGAGAATTATATCTCCGATCAGTTCCTGTTTTGTCTTCACGGAGATAAGCGTATCGAGCATTGATTCTCCGATAAAGACTGATTCCTGAACGTATGCGCCTTTAAGAACAGGCTTATCATGTCGTTTCCTGAACTCCTTTATTAATCTGGCAGGACCGTTTCCGGTTTGTGCAAACATGATGGACGTGGTACCTTTAAGAACCGGATAGAGTTCTTCAAATTTACCTTCGGACATTTCGAGTGCTCTTTTCAGGAGAGTGTTTTTTACGACGATAAGCTTAATATCGTTTTCAAAGCACTTTCTTCTAAGATCACTTGTGTCAGCGGCATTCAGCTGAGCAGTATCAGTCAAATAGAAGTGGCTGTACTCTTTTAATTTCTCAGCAAGGCTGTCTATGATAGCATTTTTTTCTTCCCGTCTCATAATTCTTTTTCGAGTTTAACTTAACCAATTAATCATCAAGACCTTTAGGATCGATCTTAATACCCGGGCTCATTGTGCTTGAAAGGAACATGCTTTTTATATAGGTTCCTTTTGCAGCTGCCGGTTTCAGTTTGTTTACCATATGGATAAACTCCCTTGCATTCTCGACGATCTTTTGAGCCTCGAAAGAGACTTTTCCGATTGAGGTATGAATGATTCCGCTTTTATCAACCTTGAAATCAATCTTACCCTGCTTCACTTCTTTAACAGCCTTACCAATTTCCATAGTAACAGTTCCACTTTTTGGGTTCGGCATCAGTCCGCGCGGACCGAGTATTCGACCTAACTGACCGACTTTACCCATCACGGATGGCATGGTTATGATAACGTCAACATCCGTCCAACCAGCTTTGATCTTTTCAACAAAATCGTCGAGACCAACATAATCAGCTCCTGCGCTTTTTGCTTCAGCCTCCTTATCGGGAGTGCATAGAACAAGCACACGTGTCTGTTTTCCTGTTCCGTGAGGAAGGGAAACCACACCGCGGACCATCTGATTGGATTTTCTTGGATCGATACCTAACCTTACATCCAGGTCGATGGAAGCATCGAATTTTGTCTTGGTAATATCCTTTACCAGCGACGATGCTTCTGTCAACGTATAAAGCTTGTTCTTGTCGAGTTTCTCGACAGCAAGCTTCTGGCTTTTGGTAAGTTTAGTCATTTTTTCTCCTAATTAATTATTTTTCGGGGGCACCCTTTAGGGTTATTCCCATACTTCTTGCGGTACCAGCTACCATCTTCATGGCTGACTCTAGTGTAAAACAGTTCAAGTCTTCCATTTTTTCCTGCGCAATTAATTTGACCTGGTCCCAGGTAACAGTTGCCACTTTTTCCCTGTTAGGTTCTTTTGAACCTTTCTTCGATTTGGCAACTTCAAGAAGCTGAACAGCAACCGGTGGTGTTTTCGTAACGAAATCAAATGATTTGTCAGCATATACTGTGATAACAACCGGTATTACTTTTCCAGCCTTGTCCTGAGTCCTCGCATTAAATTGCTTACAGAAATCCATAATATTCACACCTTTAGAACCCAAAGCAGGTCCTACCGGTGGAGATGGATTAGCTGCTCCGCCACGAATCTGTAACTTGATAATTCCAGCAACTTCTTTTGCCATAATTTAAAATTTGCGTGTTTATTGCGAGAGCTTGACAGTTATTCAGGAAGCATTTTGAATATTATAACTGTCAATATCTTCTGTTAATTTTCTTTTTCAACCTGCATAAAACTAAGCTCAAGCGGTGTTTTTCTGCCGAAAATCTTCACCATCACCTTGAGTTTTTTCTTTTCATCATTCACCTCTTCAATAATGCCTGTGAAACTGTTGAACGGGCCGTCAATAACTTTTACCGATTCGCCGACAAAGAAAGGAACATTAAGTTCTTCATCACTTGCATTCAGTTCATCCACTTTCCCGAGGATCCTGTTTATTTCTGATTTTCTGAGAGGTACAGGTTCTCCGTTCTGGGAACCCAGAAATCCGATCACATTGGGAATATTTCTTAAAAGGTGTGGAATTTCTCCTGTAAGAACAGCTTCCACGAGAACATAACCCGGGAAGAAAGTCCTTTCCTTGCTTATTTTCTTTCCCGACCGTATCTGGTATACTTTTTCAGTTGGGATCAGAACCTGAGAGACATATTCTTCAAGTTTCAGGCGGGCCACTTCATTGTCTATATACTCCTTTACCTTTTTCTCTTTCCCTCCAATAGCACGAAGCACATACCACTTCTTAATATTCTCGCTCATCGGAATTGATCTCCTGTTTAGTATAACAAACTGTAAATGAATTTCATAATATGACCGAAGCTCAGGTCCAAAGAAGCAACGATTAGGGCAATAATCAGAGTTGCCACAAGAACCAGGACTCCGCTGTTCTGAAGTTCGCTCCATGTAGGCCACGTGACCTTGTGAATGAGTTCAGTATATGATTCCCTGAAATATCCTTTTATATCCATAGTACTATATTAATTTGCACGGGAGGAGAGACTCGAACTCCCGACACCTGGTTTTGGAGACCAGTGCTCTACCAACTGAGCTACACCCGTGTGTATTTTTGCAGAATTCCGCTGAACGGAATTCTGAAAAATGATATCCAAAACGTTTCGTTTATACAAGAATTTCAGTTACAGCGCCGGCGCCCACTGTTCTGCCGCCTTCGCGGATAGCAAAACGGAGACCGACATTAATAGCAACCGGATAGATAAGATCAACAGTAATTGTGACGTTGTCACCCGGGATAACCATATCTCTTCCTTCCGGGAGAGTTATCTCACCAGTAATGTCAAGGGTTCTGATATAGAACTGAGGACGGTATTTATTATGGAATGGTGTATGACGTCCGCCTTCTTCTTTCTTAAGAACATAGATCTCAGATTTGAACCTTGTGTGTGGTGTTATTGAACCTGGTTTGGCAAGAACCATACCTCTTTTAATCTCTTTCTTATCAACACCTCTAAGAAGCAGACCAACGTTGTCACCAGCTTCACCCCTGTCGAGGATCTTACGGAACATTTCAACGCCGGTACATACTGTTTTGCGTTTTTCAGCACCGAGACCAATCATTTCAAGTTCATCACCTGTGACCACAACACCTGTTTCTATACGGCCTGTCGCAACAGTACCGCGTCCTGTGATTGAGAAAACGTCCTCAACCGGCATCAGGAATGGTTTCTGGTTCTCACGTACAGGTATCGGGATATACGCATCAACGGCATCCATCAGTTCCATAACTTTTTCTTCCCATTTTGGTTCTCCGTTCATTGCACCGAGAGCCGAGCCGCGGATAACAGGAGCATTATCACCGTCGTATTTATAGAAATTCAGAAGGTCACGGACTTCCATCTCAACCAGGTCAAGAAGTTCCTCATCGTCAACCATATCAACTTTGTTCATAAAAACAAGAACCTGGGGAACGTTAACCTGACGTGCAAGAAGGATATGTTCACGTGTCTGAGGCATCGGTCCGTCTGTAGCAGCAACTACAAGTATCGCACCGTCCATCTGGGCAGCACCTGTAACCATGTTTTTAATATAGTCAGCGTGACCGGGGCAGTCAACGTGTGCATAGTGACGGGTTGCCGTCTGGTATTCAACGTGAGCAGTGTTAATGGTAATACCCCTTTCTTTTTCCTCAGGAGCATTATCAATTGAGTCAAAATCCCTGATGTCAGAGAGACCCTTTTTGTGAAGCACCATTGTGATTGCTGCCGTAAGGGTGGTCTTACCATGGTCGATATGACCGATAGTACCAATATTCACATGTGGTTTCGATCTGTCAAATTTTTCTTTTGCCATAACTCCAAGCTTATTAAATTTAGGTTTATTATATCAGTTTTGTAATCATTGTCTCGTTGAGCCGGAGGGGGGAATTGAACCCCCGACCCCTTCCTTACCAAGGAAGTGCTCTACCCCTGAGCTACTCTGGCCTCAAAAAGTGAGCGGGAGACGGAGCTCGAATCCGCGACCCTTAGCTTGGAAGGCTAATGCTCTACCAACTGAGCTACTCCCGCTTAATATCATCCAAGAGGTCCGTATCATCATCTCCAACTCTAAAGGGATACGGTCAACGGCCCCGTTTAAGTGGGGAGAGCAGGATTCGAACCTACGAAGGCATTCGCCAGCAGATTTACAGTCTGCCCCAGTTGGCCACTTTGGTATCTCCCCCTTGAAACAGAGTCTATCTCCTAAGACACACATTTACAACTCCTTCAAGAGCCGATGAAGGGATTCGAACCCCCGACCTGCAGATTACAAATCAGCTGCTCTGACCAACTGAGCTACATCGGCAATTTAAAGAACGTCCCGACAGGGCATTATATACCCTCAAAAATCGGTCTGCAAATGTATGAAATTAAATTTCATTTATCAAAATAATGGATTTTTTTTTTGAACAGGTAATTGCTATGCACCTCTCTTCTTCTGGTTATACCTGGTAATCTGTTTCTTAAGAGCATTTATGGCCTGGTCTGTAGCCTCTTCAAACGTCTTGCTTTGCTTCCTGGCAAACATGGGTGCTCCTCTTAAATCAAGCTTAATTTCGCTGATTTTATTCTTACGCTCCTGATCCTTATCAAGCCTCAGGTACACTTCAGCATTAACAATTCCGTCCCCGATCTGGGTAAGTTTCTCCAGTTTCTGATGAACAAAATCAATTAGTTTTTTATCGGCATCAAACCGCACTGAGTGAATCTGAATGTTCATGGTAGTACCTCCTGTTTAATTAATTAATAATTAAGCCCTTGGGTGAGCCTGTTTATATATTCTCCTAAGCTTTTCAAATGAATTGTGCGTATATATCTGTGTGGCTGAAAGATTGGCGTGACCCAGGAATTCCTTTATTGAATTCAGATCTGCGCCATTATTGAGCATATGAGTGGCAAATGTATGCCTGAGTATATGAGGACTCTTTTTTTCGATAGTGGTTACCATTGAAAGATATTTCCGTACAGTATTATAAACAAATTTATCATACAACTTGTTCCCTTTATTACCTACAAAAAACCACTCTGACTTAAGATCAGGGAATTCATTATTGCGGACCCTTACATAATCTTCGAGCCTTACTGTAAACGGCTTTAGCAGAGGAATTATCCTTTGCTTGTTCCTTTTTCCGGTAACCTTCACCGTGGCTTCTCTGATATCCACATCAATGTTACGTAGTCCTGTCAGTTCAGCCCTTCTCATACCTGTCATGTAAAGCATTTCAATTATAGTCCTGTTCCTTACTCCGTCAAAATCGTCACCAAAATCATGATCATCGAGAAGTCTGTCAAGCGCACCTTCCTCAACAAAAACAGGCAGTCGCTTTTTCATTTTGGGAAGAACAACCTTTTCGAGTGGATCATTACTCACAAGGCCCTCTTTCCGAAGGTATCTGTAAAATACCCTCAAGGATGATATTTTCCGGTGAATGCTGACCGGAGAATAGCCATCTTCAATAAGAGATACAATCCATGACCTCACATCATGCGAAACAATATCTTCCGGTTTGCCAGACAGATCCCGCAATCTTAGGTGATTATCGAACTGATCAAGATCGTTTAAGTAAAATCTTACAGTGAGCGGTGAATACCGTTTTTCGATTTTCAGATACTGTAAGAATGATTCCTTATGATCCATAAAGGAACCTCCTTATATGTTATTGTTAAAAAAAGAAACAGGTCAGAGGATTACTCCTCACTTTCCTGCATCTTCTGAACATACTTAGCCTTCTTGATTTCTTCCCTCCGGCGTACTGAAGGCTTAACGAAAGCCTGACGTGAGCGCAGTTCACGGATTACTCCAGTCTTTTCAAATTTCCTTTTGAACTTTTTCAAAGCTCTTTCAATATTTTCGCCTTCTTTTAATGGTACAATGATCATAATAAATAATTCAGTTTTTAAACGAGGCGCAAAGTTAGAAATAGAAAAAAACTTTTCAAAACTTTTAAGGCAATAATTTTATCATTTAAACTTAATTTAAAGGATTTAACATATTATGGATGCAGAATTCTATCATAATGTGATTTACTAAAGTTAAAGCTTTTTATTATGGTTTCAAAATAATGCGGTGTTAAAAATTGATTAAAATTACTAAGTTCCCCCTTTGAAGGGGGATTGGGGGATGTTTTCTCCCTTTGAACGGAAAAGAGGGCTCGTGCGATACTCCCCCTCTGAAGGGGGTAGGGGGATGTTCTTCAATTTATTTTTTCTGTTCTCTCTCTTCAACCTCTAAAATAATTACCTGCAAACTTCTCAAAACATCATTCATATATTTCCTGACATCATCATCAGTAAATCTGACTACCGTGATTCCTAGACTTTCTAACCTTTTTTGCCTCAATTCATCATTTATGAAATTGTAGTCGTGAGTATTACCATCAACCTCAATCGCCAGGATCAACTCATGACAGTAAAAATCAACTATAAATTCATCTATCGCCACCTGTCTGTGAAACTCATAGCCCAAAGCTCTGTCCTTGATATTCTTCCATAATAGGATTTCGGCCAGAGTGCTATTTTGACCTAATAGTCTGGCCTTTATTTTTAAATTTGGATTATAGGCAATAATTCTGTTTTTTGGCATAGTTAATTAATTTACATCCCCCTACCCCCTTCAAAGGGGGACTTATCAGAACTTTCGCCTTCAAAGGGGGACTTAATCACCAAAATCAAGGTAAGCTCTGATTTTCCTGCTTGTCTCAAGCGAAATAAGGTTATTGCCGGTCATTACAGCAATATCTGTTATCTTCCCTTTCAGTTCCCTGTATTTCAGGATTGCAGAAACTTCATTCCTTTTAAAATACGGATGCCTGATAAGATCTTTGTAATCAGCCTCATTGATTCTGATTTTCCTGACTGAAAGCGAATCTGCAAAAACCCTGGAAGAAATCATGGTGAAGGTTTCTACCGGAAGACCATAAACTTCTTTAAGCTGATCTGCAGATACATAGCCTCCCAAAAGGTTTCTGTACTTTATGATCCTGGCTGACAATACAGGTCCTATTCCAGGCAAGGCTACCAGGGAAGCAGAATCGCAGCTGTTAAGATCCAGAAGTTTTCTTTTACTGTAAAAAGTTTTTACCTGTTTATGTTCTTTGGTAACCTGACTATCAACTGGTTGCCAGGTGCTGTCAACTTTGTTTTCCACTAAATCAAGTGGAATCTCCTTAAGAGAGATTTCATGGAAAGGGAAGATGTACCTTATTCCTGTAATAATCACGATTATATTAAGCAGAATAAAAGTTGATCTCCTCTCTCTCCTTGAATACCCGAACCAATTCCTGAAGAAATCCTTAAATGAATCCATACAAATGAAAAGTGCAGTGAGACTGAATGCAATATAGGAAATTCCGGGTTCAATCCAAAATGAAACTGAATATATTTTAAAGAATACTGCTCCTATGCTTCAGAACGGATATCCGATACCCAGAACAATTGCGAAATCATTCCTGAAGTTATAATTCCTGCTCATCAGGATCCATCGCGATCCGTCTGAAATTGAAGGATCACGAAGCTTCATGCCCATGTCAATCCTGGCTGTAACAAAGCTAAAGTCGAAACGAAGACCGGTGCCGGTACCTACGGCGATATCATTGAAAAATTTATTGAATCTGAACCTTGCCCCCGGACGCGATGCATCTTCATTGAAAGTCCATATATTCCCCGCATCAACGAACAAGGCACCTTCGAGTATCCAGAATAATTTGAATCTGTATTCCGCGTTGGCTTCCAGCTTAATATCAGCCGTCTGATTGATGAATTCAATCGTATCAGGAACAACATAGGAACCTGGTCCAAGCGACCTTACCTGCCATGCCCTTATACCATTGGCCCCTCCTCCGAAATATTGTTTTACAAAAGGAATTGCCTTTGAGTTTCCATAGGGTATGCCTATCCCGGCAAAACCCCTGTAAACAACAGAACTGACATCATTTAGGATCACATTGTATCTTAGATCCATATCTGTACGGATATACTGTGCAAAAGGCTGGCCGAAAAAATTAAAGTACCCCTCTTTCTTTTCTGATCCGGCAATATTGCTTGCCAGGGATAGCATATTACCAGCGGCTTCGGCATTCACCCTCAGGAACCAATAGTCCCTTGATTTCTGAATTTTCTGGTTATTGAAAATAAATGAATAATTCCCTCCCAGAATCAATACATCCTTATAACTGTTTGCTAGGTAGGAAGAGGCGTCAATCATCCTCTGGAAACCTGTGTCAATTTTAATCATGTTAACAAGGTTGAGTTGAACAGGATTCACGATATGCGTCTTATAGTTGCGTGCTGCCCAGCTATATCCGAAAGTTGCATTTGCCATTGTCCTGGTAAAAAATGTCAGATCCTGGTAGTTATATGCCGCCAGAATCGTTGTGGTTGGGTTAAAAGTCTTAATGAATCCTTCTTTCTTCAGAAATGGGAATAGAAATTTTGGCAGACGCAAGGTTGTTTCCAATCCATATTCCTGGGTGCTTCGCAGCTTTGTATTTTTCTGAGTCATCGCTTCGAATGCCCCCTTAAGCTTCATATTGAATTGCTCGGCACCATGGAAAAGGTTTTTATGCTGATATATAAGATTCAGTGCGCCGCCTAAGTTACCCGCAGTATTTGTACCCTCCAGCTCCACATTAAACGATTGCTGACTAAGCAAAGTAAGCTGAATATGGCAATTAAGGAACGATTGTAATTCCTGGCTGCCCTCCGGAGCTTCTGTCTCATTGAAGAATATGTTTACCAGCCGGTAAACTTTCAGTGTCATAAGGTGACTCTGGGTCTGCTCAGTATTTGTGATACTGTAACCTGAACCTGGTTTCAGGTAAAGAGACTGCAGTATAAGATCATACTTAATCACTGATTTTTTTTGCCCCGAAATGAAATAGAAGCCATTGTAATTAACCGTGTCAAGACTGTTAAGATACGATTCTCCTCCCTCGAGGACATCTTTTGGAACAAAATCGGGATATATGTAAACATTTTTTATCTGGTAGGCAGAATGCGGAACATAAATGATCCTGTTAAAGTCGTCTGTTTTCTGGAAATTATGGATCTCGTAATAAAGATTTACCTGCCTGTTACCGATCATACTGTCGATCCTGAAGGCTATATGATCCGTGGAAAATGCGTAGAATCCATGGTTTTTAACATATCGTTCAAAACGCGTCCTTTCTGCCTGCAAAATATCTACATCATAAGGTTTTCCCCTTTGAATAAGACAATTCGTCGAATCAAAATCAAAGAGCGTTTGAATAGTAGTATCGGCAATTTCATAATAAACATTCCGTATGGTATAAGGTTCTTTCAGGTTAACATTATAATAGACATCTGATTTCCTTTTTACTGTTCGGACTGAATCGGACACCCGGCTGTCAAAATAGCCTTTTGAGCCTATATAATCCTCTAATTGTTCCCTGCTTTTGTCAGTGGCATTTTTATCATAAATAACCGGCTCCTCCCCTATGTTCCTCAGCCATGCGTGAGGCCATTTCTCTTTATCCAGGTTTGAAAAATTATATAGCCCCAGATGAAACCTTGCGCCAAAAATCTTTTTATTGGGTTTTTGCTTTATATATGGAACCAGAGCAGATTTATTGATGCCCTCCCTGTCAATATGGATGTAATTTTTATTTAGAAGTGTTTCACCCTGCGGAACATATTTGGTCGGATTACATGAATATATGGCCGGAACAAGGAGAAAGAGGAGATTTAATATCCCCGGAAAAATATTTCTTTTATTTGAACCGGTTTTTTTCAAAATTTGTACATCAAAGCCTGAAGCAAATATATCAATAATAAAAAATAACTTTTAACCGGCGGCCTCTTTATTAATCCCGTCAATATTTAAAGATATGCAACAACAAAAATAATTTGTCCAATGATAAGTATTAACAAGATAAAATACATTCAATCCCTTCAGTACAAGAAGGTGAGGGATGAGGAACAACTCTATGTAATTGAAGGCGATAAACTGGTAAAGGAGTATCTGAATTCAGGTATAAGATTGAGGCTTCTTGCAGCCATTCCTGAATTTATAGCTTCATTATTGCCTGAGGAAAAAGCAGCAATTGATGAGATTGAACCTGCTTCTTACAAAGACCTTGAACGGATGAGCAGTCTAAAAACACCTCATAATGCAATTGCAGAGGTGGCAATTCCTGGTGACTTATCTGATCCCATGAAAATCATGGACAGTTTATTCATTGCTCTTGAATCTGTGCAGGATCCGGGTAACCTCGGAACAATAATACGGGCAGCGGCATGGTTCGGATTCAGGCATATAGTCTGCTCGGTTAACTGCGTTGATGTTTACAATCCGAAAGTCATTCAGGCATCGATGGGTGCAATATTAAATGTCACTGTATTCTATTATGATCTGGGAAAGATACTGGAGGGGGCCCGTAAGAAAGGATTACCTGTTTACGGGACATTTCTTGAAGGAGAATCAGTTTATTCTTCAAAACTCGGCAACAGTGGCATCATTCTTTTTGGCAATGAGTCTAAAGGAATCTCTGATGATCTGTTCCCATTTGTAACAACAAGGCTGGTAATTCCGAAGTTTACCTCTTCCATCCATGGCGTAGAATCTCTTAACGTCGGCATGGCAGCGTCGATTGTTTTTTCGGAATTTGCCAGGAGAAGTTTATGAGTCGGAGTAACGACAGAAATATTTCTAATATAAAAAAGGTATTATCTTCTTTGTCGAACCTGAATATTTAATATACTCCTCTCCAAAGGTTTCGACCAGAAGATTCTCTTCAACTTTTATTCTATAAATAATTGCGAGTAAAACGGGAAGGGTCACCACAATAAATGAAATTACAGTGTTCATACATAATGAAAAACCAGAGAGAATCATTAACAAACCCAGATAACTTGGATGCCTTACTATTTTAAATAACCCGTCTGTTTTAAGCTGGTGTACCTGGTTTACGGCCACATCCACAGTAAATGCTTTTTTTAACTGTATTATTGTTGTCCACCTGATAATCATTCCACAGAATGACACCAGAATTCCAAGAAATCCTAAAAAATAATCTGTATGGGACCAAACCCCAAACTTTGCCAGGTTAAAACCCATAGTCAAACCGATTGCAATTGTCAGCCATAGTACTATCAGTGAACCTCTGTCTCCTCTTCTTTTTACATACTTATGCTTTGACCGTTTAGTCAACATTAAAATCAGTTCTGAAAACAAAAACAGATATGATAAATAAATTACAAGTCTTAACATTAACGTCATGGGACAAAGGTTTTAAGAACAGGAGATTTATTGAGAATCCGATCAAAATACAAGGCAAGTGTGGCGGAAATAAATGATCCGGCCGTTTTTTCTTGCAAATATATTCCGGAATCAGAATCTGTCCAAAACAAATAAGGTCAGTCCACGATAAAAAGGGTGAACTGAGTAATTTTACCGGCAAAAAGCAGGAATTCTATTTTGTAACGATTCTTGCAGCAATTGCTTCAGCAGCTTTGATGCCATCGACAGCCGAGGAGACAATTCCTCCAGAATAGCCTGATCCTTCGCCGCAAGGATAAAGACCCGATATCCTTATATGTGCCATCGTTGTCTTGTCTCTTGGGATCCTTACCGGTGATGAAGTCCTGGATTCAACGCCCAGGATTACAGCTTCTTCTGTAAGAAATCCCTTCATCACTGATCCAAACAGGCTGAATCCTTCCCTTAGTCTTTTTCCGATAAACGGAGGAATCCATTCATGCATGGAAGATGACGTAACTCCCGGGAAATATGAGACTTCCGGTAATATTCCCGAATTGAGTCCATTAATAAAATCTGTAAGACGCTGGGCAGGTGCTGCCTGGGTCCTTCCTCCCTGCTCCCATGCCATTCTTTCAAACTCTCTCTGAAATGCCAGTCCTGCAAGTTCTCCAAAATTGCTATACTTTTTCAGATCCTCAGGCCATATCTCAACAACTATGCCCGAATTTGCATACGGTGAGTTTCTTCGTGACGGGGACATTCCATTTACCACAATTTCTTCCTGTGATGTTGCCGAAGGGACTATAAACCCTCCCGGACACATACAGAAAGAGTAAACGCCTCTTCCGTCAACCTGTTTTACAAGATTATACGATGCTGCGGGAAGAGAATCTCCTCTTGGTTGGCCATGATATTGTATTCTGTCGATCAGCTCCTGGGGATGTTCAACCCTGACGCCCATGGCGAAGGATTTCTGTTCAAGGTCAATTTCCCGTGCTTTGCAGATATCATAGATATCCCTCGCTGAGTGGCCTGTCGCAAGAATCACAAACTTCGAGAAAAATTTTTCATTACCTGAAACAACAACTCCTTTTATTTCATTCCCTTCCAGAATAAAATCACTAACTCTCTTCTCAAGCAAAAACAAGCCTCCTGCACCGGTTATTGATTTTCTTACCTGTGAAATTATTCCGGGAAGTTTATCAGTTCCAAGATGAGGATGAGCTTCATATAAAATATTCTCATTTGCACCATGAAGGCAGAGTAGTTCAAGGACCCTTCTATTGTCTCCCCTTTTCTTAGACCTGGTATAGAGCTTCCCATCCGAAAAGGTTCCGGCCCCGCCCTCACCAAAGCAGTAATTGCTGTCGGGATTAATGATCTGTTCACGGCTTATCTTTGCAATATCTTTTTTCCGGGAAGAGACATCTTTTCCCCTTTCAATTATAACCGGACGAATGCTAAGCTCAATCAGCCGGAGTGCTGCGAACAAGCCTGCAGGACCTGCTCCGACTATAATAACTTCTGGCTTCCCGACAACATTCTGTTGATTGAAGGGCATTATTGCGGAGATCGGAAGATCGTTGCCTGAAAATACCTCAATTTCAAGACTGATGCTTATGTTCCTTTTTCGTGCATCAATTGATTTTCTGATAATCCTCAGAAAAGAGATTTCGGATGGAGGAATGCCTGAAATCGATCCTGCCAATTTGCGGATCACCGTTTCATCAGCAGCAGTTTCGGGACTGACATTCAGCTGAATCAGTTTTGACATTTCTATTCAAAATGAAATGCAAGAACCCATATCCTGGATTGCATTTTTTCAATTGCATTTGTGTACTGTGGATAGCTTGGCGCCGTACCATGAACAATGATATCCCTGATCCCTCTTGACGTCTTAAGTTCGACCGAGAGCTTGAAGTATGGCAGATAAAAATCAAGTCCTGCTCCGAGTTCATAGTAAAGATCCGATCTTTTAAGCCTTATATAAACTTGTTTATCTTCATCATATTCCTTTTTCCCTGCCAGATCATACCTGTAATTAAAGCCTCCTATAATATAAGGTCTGACATTATTCAGTCTGGCGCCCTTGTACTTCAGCAGCAAAGGAAATTCCAGGAAGGATGATTCGATCCTCTGACCTTCATTAATTATTGCCTGGGTATTAAAATCGTAATATCGGACATTTCTCTGGCCAAAAGAGACGCCAGGGAGAAATCGCAGATCAAAATATTTTGCAGGCCGGAAATTGGTAACTACCTGAATATTAATACCAGGATTTAAAAGACTTACTTCAGGATAATAACCATCCTGCTCCAGAAAAGTCTGAGATGGTGTAATGTCAAAATCCATTAGATTCAAACCCAGGCTAAATCCAAAATGCAGCTTTTTGTCATCGTACCACGAATCGTTCTTGGGCTTCTGTTTCTGGCTGAAAGAATCAATATGAAACAAGAGAAACAGACCTGCTAATACAATATATAGTATTCTTTTTCTCAAATATTCCCGTTTGGAGTTATGACTTTGGTTAAAATATGTTGCTGGTTGCTAGTTGCTTGTTAACCAGCAACAAGAAACTAGTAACAAGCAACTTTCTTTAATAATAAACTTGTTTAAAATCCAAATATTGTATTCATTTTTTAACACCTGTGTAAATAGATGCAATTCCCCGTGTCAATCTGGTCTGCTTTATCTCAGAAAGTCCGGATTCTCTCATCATCTGAATGAATTTTTCTTTTTCAGGAAATTTCATAACTGACTCATTAAGATATTTATAGGCCTTTCTGCGCCTGGAAAAAAGGTCTCCTATGAAAGGAAGGAAATACCTGAAGTAAAAGTTATAAACATGTTTAAAAATAAATCCGTCTGGTTTTGAAAACTCCAGGACCACGACTATTCCTCCGTTTCGCACGACCCTTCTCATTTCAGAAAGACCTTTTACAGGATCCCTGAAATTTCTGACTCCAAATGCAACCATGGCCGCATCGAAGGTATTATCTTCAAAACAGATGTTTTCTGAGTCGCATTTAATAAACTCAATGACATTTCCAAGATTCCTGGCTTTGATTTTTTGTCTACCGATCTCAAGCATTTTTTCAGAAATATCTATCCCTGTGATCTTTACAGGATTCAGTTTCACTGCTTCGATTGCAAGATCACCAGTTCCGGTGGCCACGTCAATTATTACGGGATTCTTACAGGATTCTGAAATCTTCTCTACCGCCTTTCTTCTCCAGTATCGGTCAATGCCGAATGAAAGAAGATGATTCAGAAAATCATACCGCCATGCTATGGAATCGAACATGGGACCGATTTCAGTCCTGGTCTTCAGGGTCTTCCTCGCTTGATCATCCATTCATTAAGAATAAGGGTCAAATATAAGTACAAATATTATTTTTACTTTTACCTGAAAAACTTCTTAGAACATGAATAAAACCATAATGATAACAGGCGCCACTGCCGGATTTGGACGCGCCATAGCAGTAAAATTTGCTCAGAACGGATATGACCTGATTATAACAGGCAGGAGAAAAGAACGTCTCGATGAACTTGAGAAAGAACTCACGAAAAATAAAACAAAGGTTTTTTCGCTCAATTTCGATGTCAGGAACAGATCTGAGGTCGGTTCAGCAATACAAAAACTTCCTGCAAGATGGAAAAATATCGATATCTTAGTGAATAATGCGGGACTAGCAGCAGGTCTTTCACATATTGATGATGGTGATATGGATGACTGGGACAGGATGGTTGACACAAATGTAAAAGGATTACTTTATGTTACAAGAGCAGTTGCACCGTTAATGGTTGCAAGGAACCGGGGACATATTTTCAATATATCCTCGATTGCCGGTAAAGACGTCTATGAAAACGGGAACGTGTATTGCGCTTCAAAGTCTGCAGTTGAAGCATTATCTAAGGCAATGAGGATAGACCTTCTCAAACACAGCATAAGGGTTACGAATATTGCACCGGGTATGGCTGAAACGGAGTTCTCTCTTGTGCGTTTCAAGGGGGATAATGAAAAGGCAGATGCTGTTTATAAAGGTGTAAAGGCGCTTTCTGCTGAGGATATTGCCGGTGTAATCTATTTCTGTGCAACTCTCCCGGAACATGTCTGCATAAATGATCTGACAATTACACCAACACAGCAGGCTGCAGTCGGTCAGCTATTTAGGAAAGAGTAAAGAATTTACCCGGTGATCTGTAAAGAGAAGTCGTGCAGGTCATGCAGGTCGTGCAATTCTTTAAATTTCAGACCGCACGACTGCAAGACGGCAAGACTATATTATTGATTCATAAATCCCTGATCCTTTAAAACCTGCAGAAGTGTATTCGAGAAATAAACATTGTCATCTTTTTTATACCTGACATCGGTAAATACCTGCGCCAGGGCTGTCTTATTATTCTCCCTGATAAATTGCAGGGAATCTTCTCTCCTCTCCTTTTCAGAATAGAATCTTTCAATATCTGAATCTGAATAATCAGAATAAACTTCATTATGTACAACAGCCTCAGGAGGGAGTCTGTCAGGCTGATCAGGGCGCTCGGCCGGCCAGCCTAATGAGATCGTGGTTACCGGGACTACTCTTTTTGGCAGTTTAAGCACCTCGATTATCTTATTTGCCATATATGTGGTTGTCCCAAGATAACATATGCCCAAACCCCTGACTTCAGCCGCTATGCAAATGGTCTGGGCTACAAGAAGGGCATCGATTGCAGCAGTCATGAATGAAAGAAAATTATCATACCCCGGACTGGCATTGTTCAGAACGCACCACTTACTGAACCTGTTAAAATCAGCACAAAAAGTAAGTATTACTGGTGCTTCAGTGATCATTTTCTGGTCAAAATGCAAAGGCGAAAGTTCTCTTTTTTTGCCTTCATCCCTGGTTACTATAATACTGTAAACCTGCATGTTCCCTGTTGTGGAGGCCCGGCAGCCAGCTTTTATCAGATCCTTCAGAAGGTCATCTCCGACGACTTCTGTTGAGTATTTCCTTATTGTTCTCCTTTCAAGAAGAAAATCTGTTTTGTATTCCATAAGAATATGTTGAAGAATATATACAAAGTAAACAAATTCTGCCAAAACCCGGGGAATTTATGAAAAGGATTTTCTTATATTAGCATGCTTAATAGGTTCGAGGTATGGGGTACGAGGTGTGAGGTAAGAGGTACGAAATACAGGAAACAGGAAACAACCAGCAACTAGCAACCAGTATCTAGCAACATTACTATAAATTAAGTATAATTTAATCTTTGAAACCATGAGCAGACCAGTTACGCTATTCACAGGCCAGTGGGCGGATCTACCATTTGAAACTGTTTGCAAAAAAGCCAGATCGTTCGGGTATGACGGATTGGAGCTTGCATGCTGGGGCGACCATTTTGAGGTCGACAAGGCTACGGATACCTATTGCAGGGCAAAGAGGAAACTTCTTGACAAGTATGGATTAAAGGTATTTTCAATTTCAAATCATCTTGTCGGACAGGCAGTTGCAGACCGGATTGACGAAAGGCATAAAGCTATTCTTCCTGGATATGTCTGGGGTGACGGGGATCCTGAGGGAGTCAGACGCCGTGCGGCCGCAGAAATGATAAAAACCGGAGAAGCAGCCAAAAAACTTGGTGTATCCGTTGTTAACGGATTCACAGGCAGTCCGATATGGCATCTTGTATATTCTTTTCCACCTGTTCTGCCAGAAATGATCGACAATGGCTACAAAGATTTTGCTGAACGTTGGAAGCCGATTCTCGATGCCTATAAGAAGCTTGGTATCCGGTTTGCACTTGAGGTGCATCCAACAGAAATAGCTTTTGATATAGCTTCTGCCAGAAGAACTCTGGTGGCTTTGAAAAATCATCCTTCCTTCGGATTCAATTATGATCCATCACATTTTGGCTACCAGGGAGTTGATTACGTTGGATTTATTTATGCTTTTAGTGACAGGATTTTTCATGTTCATATGAAAGATGTGGGCTGGTCGGATATTCCTGCTGAAGCGGGTGTTTTCGGAGGACACACTGAGTTCGGCACAAAAGGTCGCTACTGGGACTTCAGGAGCCTGGGTCGGGGTAATATTAATTTTGAAGAAATCATAAGGGCGTTAAACCGCATCGGATATAAGGGACCTCTGTCAGTGGAATGGGAGGACAGCGGCATGGATCGTGAAAATGGAGCAGTGGAAGCATGCCAGTATGTCAAAGCAGTTGATTTCGCACCTTCAAATATTGCATTTGATTCGGCTTTTGAAAAATAGAAAAATCGACTTCTGTATTTTTAAATAGTTCCCGTTCTAAATCTTACTTTTATGGATACAATTAAGAAAACACAATTATTTAATGCCAGCTGTGTTGCATTGGTAGTTACAGCTTTAGCTTTTGCTACACGAGGTTCCTTCGTGGAAGCATGGGCAACAGAGTTCAATCTTACCCATACTCAGGTGGGATGGATAGTAGGCACTGCTTTCTGGGGTTTTACACTTGCGATGTTTTTTGGCGGGCCCCTGGTAGATATCATTGGTATTGGAAGGATCGTTTCAATAGCATTCTTTTGCCATCTGGTTGGAATCATCCTTACAATCGTTGCCACGGGTTTCTGGACACTCTTTATCTCAACGCTATTTGTAGGAATTGCTAATGGTAGTGTCGAAGCAGCCTGTAATCCACTTATTACCAGCATGTACACCGATGAGAAGACCAGGCGGCTAAACAGGTTTCATGCATGGTTCCCTACCGGAATTGTGATCGGAGGCCTGGTTGTGTATCTTTTTAACAACATTGGACTAACTAACTGGCGCTATGCAATGGGAATTATGCTAATCCCTACATTTGCCTATGGTTATATGTTTCTTAATAAGCAATTTCCAAAGACTGAGCGTGTTGTCACCGGGTTTACCTACAAGGATATGTTAAAAGCCTGTGTCAGTCCACTGTTTCTGTTTATGGCCTTTTGCATGATCCTGACTGCCGCAACGGAATTGGGTACAAATCAATGGATTGCTGCACTACTTGCCAACGTTTCTAACAATCCGATCCTGTTACTGGTTTGGATATCAGGTATTATGGCACTTGCGCGTCAGTTTGGCGGTACACTTATTCATAATCTTAAATCAACAATTGTGCTGCTTTTTTCTTCTATTCTTGCCTTCATAGGGTTGATCCTTATGGGATATACCAGTGGCGCTATGGTTTTTGCTTCTGCTGGTGTATTTGCTCTGGGAGTAGCTTTCTTCTGGCCTACAATGCTGGGATTTGTTTCAGAAAACATTCCGGAAAGCGGTGCCCTCGGACTGGCGATAATGGGAGGAATAGGATTCCTGGGTGGTGCAATAGCCCAACCTGTGCTGGGTGCCATATTTGATGCGCAGACTGCTGCTTCAGTTCCGGCAGGTCAGGTTATCGAAGTATTAAGATCAGCCGCTGAAGGAACAAAGGAAGCTGCTGCGTGGGCTATTGCCCAACTTAGCGGTGGCGCCCATACTTTAAGATACGTGGCTATTGTCCCGGCATTTTTAATAATATGTTTTACATTCCTGCATCTGAGGAAAAGAAAAGATACTTAATTAAGATTTAAAAAATATTATAATGAAGAAAATAAGAATGGGAATGATCGGAGGTGGTATCGGTGCGTTTATAGGAGATGCACATCGCAGGGCCTCACGTATCTGCAACGATTTCGAGCTCGTTGGCGGCGTTTTTGATGTGAGTTATGAAAAAAGCAAAGAATTTGCCGTCAATGAGGGTATCGACCTAAATCGCTGCTATGACGGTGTCGATGCACTGATCAAGGCAGAACTGAAGATGCCTGCCGATAAACGCATGGAGATACTTTCAATTGTAACACCCAATGCACTTCACTATCAATTTGCAAAGAGTCTGCTTGAAAACGGATTTCACGTTGTTTGTGAAAAACCAATGACTATGACTGTGGAAGAAGCTCTTGACCTTGAAAAACTGGTAGCAAAAACGAAGCTGACATTTGCTTTGACACACACCTATACCGGATACCCGATGGTAAGGCAAATGAGGGACCTGATTTCAAAGGGAGTGCTTGGAACTATACAGCGTATTGATGCACAGTATTATCAGGGTTGGATCAATTCGATAATTCATGGTACTGAAAGCAGGATAACAGGTGTGTGGAGGCTCGATCCAAAGCATGCCGGTGTAAGCAGTTGCATGGGTGATATCGGGGTTCATGCCTTCAACCTTATAGAATATACGACAGGGTTGGAAATCAAGGAAGTACTATCCGATTTAAACCCTGTTAAAGATGATGTCAAGCTTGACCTCGACGGAACAGTGCTGATCAGGTTCGGAAAGTACCTGAAAGGGGTGATCAGGGCAAGCCAGGTCTGCGGCGGAGAAGAGAACTGTATCACGATTGCGGTATATGGATCAAAGGCCAGCCTTAAATGGGCTCAGGAAAATCCCAATTATCTCTACATGTTAAGCGATACAGAACCGACCAGAGTATTTAAACCTGCTCATGGCTATAATGAGAAGCTTGCTGAAAACAGTCATACAATGCCGTCAGGTCATCCCGAAGGTATTTACGAAGCTCTCGCAAATATCTACAAGGGAACTGCAAAATCGATACGCGGAGAAAAATTCACTACTGGAGAGTTCCCGACAGTTCATGATGGCGTAAGAGGAATGAAATTCATTCATTCGGTTGTGGAGTCGAATAAGAAGGGTAATGTGTGGATAAAAATTTAGCTGATCTGCGTGCTCTGAGGGAAACTTTAAATTCCTATTCCCCTCATATATCGCAGGTTTCCACAGATTTATTATTTTTTCTTTTTCCGGAGAAGAAAGTACCCTGCAATGAAAACTAAAGCAAGACCTATTACAATATATAACAGTATTGTTCCGGATTTGCTACCTGATTCGGCAAGGGTTAGAAATGCTTTTTCCATTTACTTTAGGTTAATTATCAATTAATCGTCAGAATCTTTTCGTATATGCATGGCAATAAGGGATCTTGCCATTCCTGAAATAGTAATCCTGGTGGTAATCCTCTGCCTCGTAGAATTCCGATGCTTTTGTTACTGCAGTGACAACTTTCAATCCCTTACCTTTAAGGATACCAATATCTTTTTCGGCAATCTTTTTCTGTTCCTCATTCAGGTAGAAAATTTCTGACCGGTACTGGTCACCTAAATCTGGCCCCTGCCCTCCTGCCTGAGTCGGATCATGAATTTCAAGAAATAGCCGTAACAGTTTGTCATAGGATGTTTTGTCAGGATCATATATTATCTTGACAGCCTCAGCATGACCTGTTCTGCCAGTACAGACCTCTTTATACGAAGGATTCTTAACATGTCCTCCTGTAAATCCTGACGTAACAGATATAACCCCGGGAGATTTCTGAAGGAAATATTCCACTCCCCAGAAACATCCTCCTGCAAAAATTGCAGTACCATATCTTCCTGGTTCAAGCTGAGATGGAACAAAATCCAGGGATACTGAATTGACGCAATGCCTAACATTTTTCGCCGTAAATCGCTCACCTGTAAAAACGTGTCCCAAATGAGCACCACAATTCGCACACTCTATCTCTGTCCTTATCCCGTCAGGATCGGGGTACCGATTAACAGCCCCTTTGATCTCATCGTCGAAGCTTGGCCATCCGCAGTCGGACTTAAACTTTGAAGATGAATAATAGAGGGCCGCACCACACTTTTTGCATACATAAGTACCTTTCCCGGAATAATCTGTATATTTTCCGGTAAAAGGAGATTCGGTTCCCTTCTTGTCAATAACGTAAGACTCTTGTTTGGAAAGGTCATTATTTGAGAGTTTTTCCTGAGAAAAAGATTGAGTAGTCATGGTTACAATTAGCAAAGTTGTTATTATTTCCGCTTTCATTGTATAAAATGAATATTACGATTAGTACAACAAAAATGCGAAAAATATGTTTAGTATATATCACAAAACTGTGACATATATTTTGCGGATATTTTTCCGGGAATACAATAATTTGGCACAAAAATTGTTTTTTAAATGATTGTTTTACTTTTGTATTTTATTAAAACCAAGGTTTTATGAAAAAGATTGCTGTAATCCTGGTTATTTGTTTTATCACTGCTATATTTGTAAGTGCCTGTAATGAAAAATCATGTCCGGCTTACTCACAAGCTGAGACTTCGCAGGCTGAGAATAACGGCTGACATACCCGGGATTCCGTGGCTTTTTGTTTTATAAGTTAGCAAATTAAAATGAGGAAGCTGCTTATAATATCGGTTTTGATTGGGTGTTGTGCATTTCCGGTTTTTGGACAAGGTGAACTCAATGAACAGCAAAAGGTTTTTTTCAGAAATGAAAGATCATTTGCAATTCTCCTTAATTCAGACGGTTATGGGCTTAGTTATCGGGAAGCCAAAAGAGTTGACTTTCTGAACAAGCGTTATTTCGAAATCGAGGCAGGAACCCTGAAACACCCTCGGGAATACAGGGAATCCAATCCATATTATCAAACCCCAGGAACTTTTGTTTACGGAAAGCTTAATTCAGCTTTTTATTTGCGGGGTAGTTATGGCTTTCAGCATGAATTATTTAAAAAGGCCGACCTGGGAGGAGTGGCCGTACGGTATTTCATTTCCGGCGGTCCTGCGTTCGCATTTTATAAGCCGATCTATTATAAGATCCTTTATCCGATATCAAATTATGAATTTAATATTGTGGAAGAAAAACTGGATGTCAATGTTCATCCTCCATATGATATTTATGGCAGATCGTCATTCACAAAAGGACTGAATGAAATTAAGATTCTGCCCGGGATATTTGCAAAAGGGGGATTTAACTTTGAATACAGCAAAGAGGATAAAGTAATCCATGCTGTTGAAGCCGGGGTAGCTTTCAGCGCTTACACAAAGAAAATTCCAATAATGGCCACAACTGACAATAAAGCTCTGTTTTTTTCATTATTTGTAAGTTACCGGTTTGGAGTTATAATCGATCCGCTTAACCCGGAATCGAATAAGTTTTCCTACATTTTCCGAAGAAAAAGAGCTCCTTCAATTTATTAACAACCTCCATTTTCTGTAAAAAAATAGTATCTTTGGGCGTTCAATTTATTAACCAATTAATGATATAATTATGTCAAAGATTAAAGTCGGAATTAATGGCTTTGGCAGGATCGGCCGACTGGCCTTCAGGGCTGCCTTCAAAAGAAACGATTTGGAAATAGTCGGAATAAACGACCTCCTCGAAGTGAATTATATAGCTTACATGCTTAAGTATGATACCATTCATGGGAAGTTCGATGGAACAGTGGAAGTAAAGGACGGAAAGCTTGTCGTAAACGGACAGAGTATCCGTGTAACCGCCGAAAAGGATCCTGCAAACCTGAAATGGAATGAAGTTGGTGCTGAATATGTACTTGAATGCACAGGTTTTTTCCTTGCAAAAGAAACTGCAATGGGTCATATAAAGGCAGGTGCAAAGCATGTTGTAATGTCAGGTCCATCAAAAGATGATACTCCAATGTTTGTAATGGGTGTTAACCAGGATAAATACAAGGCTGACATGCAGTTTGTATCAAATGCTTCATGTACAACCAACTGTCTTGCTCCTATTGCCAAGGTGCTTCACGACAATTTCGGAATTGCAGAAGGCCTTATGACAACAGTTCACTCAACTACTGCAACCCAGAAAACAGTCGACAGTCCATCAAATAAAGACTGGAGAGGCGGACGTGCTGCTTCCGGCAACATTATTCCCTCTTCAACAGGTGCAGCCAAGGCTGTAACCAAAGTAATCCCTGAACTGAAGGGTAAACTCACCGGTATGTCATTCAGGGTTCCTACACTCAATGTTTCAGTTGTTGATCTGACCTGCCGTCTTGAGAAAGCTGCGTCATACGAGGATATCAAAAAAGCCATGAAGACTGCTTCTGAAGGTCCGCTGAAGGGAATTCTGGGATATACTGAAGATGATGTTGTTTCAAGTGATTTCATCGGCGATCCGCGTACCTCGATCTTTGACGCTAAAGCAGGTATCGCACTTAACGACAATTTCGTGAAAGTGGTTGCTTGGTACGACAACGAATGGGGCTATTCATGCAAGCTTCTCGATCTTGTGGCCTATATGAATACAGTGAAGTAACATCTCGTATTACTATATAATAAAACAGGGGACTCAAAACGGGTCCCCTGTTTTTATGATATACCAGGATCTTGTAACTTTATTCGTATCGCAATGCTTCAATAGGATCGACATTTGCTGCTTTGACTGCCGGGGCATAACCCGATACCACGCCGACAATAAAGCATACCAGTATCCCGGTAAAAACCCATAACCACGGCACAACAAAACTCGACCGAAGCATTGAAGAGACTCCGTTTCCAATAAGAATACCAAGGATAATTCCAAATATGCCGCCAAGCTGACCGATCATTATTGATTCGAAAAGAAACTGATATTTTATTGTCACAGGTTTGGCTCCGACTGCCTTCCTCACTCCTATTTCACGGGTCCTCTCGGTAACCGAAACAAGCATAATATTCATCAGTCCGACTGCGGCTCCGAATAAAGTAACAATTCCGATAAGGGTTGCAGCAAGTGTAACATAGCGTATATTTTTAAGAAGCATATTCAGAATGGTATCGCTCTTCACAACATTAAAATCAGATTCATCAGTCGGATCAAGGTTGCGGACCACTCTGAAGACCCCTTCCGCCTGTCCTGCCAGGACATTAAGGTTTACAGGGTTTATCGGCATAATGGTTATGTTGAAATTCATGTTCGGACGTGAAAAATACTGCCTGGCAGTTGTTACCGGCATCAGGCATATCAGATCCCCTGACATCTGACTGGCTCCCTTGCTTTTCAGAACTCCTGCAACCTGAAGCCTTAGTCCGGCAACGGTTACTTCTCTGCCGACAGGATCAATACCGGTAGGAAATATATCATCGGCGATTTCTGATCCGAGTAAAACCAGGCGTCTGTTCATCTGGATCTCCTCAGGGCTGAAATTTCTTCCGTTTTCAATTTCATAGCCTGATACTGCAAGATAGTTATCGTCAATCCCCAGTAGGTTAACGTTTGGATTTGTTTCCTCTGTTCCATACTTCACTGTTGACAATCCTGTTGCATTGAATGATACGGATACCCATGCCGGTTCTTTGAACATCTCCTTAAACTGCATCGCTTCGTGGTAAGAAATAAGCGCATGATTCCGGATCCTCTTTTTGTCATTTCCTACCTGGATATTCATACCTCTTGAAGTGATAGTGAAAGAGTTAGCTCCCATCATGGTAAATTGGGAAGTAAGCGATGATTTAATGGCATCAATAGCTGTAAGGATCCCGACAAGAGCCATAATCCCGACGGCAATAATACATATCGTAAGAACTGCTCTTACCTTGTTCGACTGTATCGCTCTTGTTGCAATCTTCAGATTATCCTTAAATATGGCTATTCTCTTTACAAAATTCATTTAGTAACTTTTTACAGGGTCCTTTTAAAAAAAGAATAAAAGTACACTATTTTTTCTATTCTATGATAAATAATATTTCATTAACGACGGCTCTGACGATTGCTGAAAAGACAAAATCCATTAACCGCAAAGACTAAATTCTTCTTATTCAACATTCACCAATGTTTAAAAAATAATTAACAAATTAGTTGCATAACTAATATCTTCGTTGTATCTTTGATCAGGTACTATGAATCGTTATTAAATGAACTATTTAAAAATTACAAGCATATGAGAGAACTAACCCGTGCTGAGGAGCAGGTAATGCAGGTACTCTGGAAATTAAAAAAAGGTTTTGTCAAAGATATACTTGAACACTTCGATGAGCCAAAACCTGCCTATAATACGGTCAGTACAATTGTCAGGATCCTTCAGGATAAGGGATTTGTGGATCACAAAGCTTATGGAAGGACTCATGAGTATTTCCCTGTTGTTTCAAAAAACGATTACTCGAAAATGCATCTCAACACTTTTGTAAAAGATTACTTCTCAAATTCATTCGAGAAGATGGTAAGCTTTTTTGCAAAGGAAAGAACCATTTCGGTGAAAGAGATGGGGGATATTATGAAGATCATGGAAGGTGAAATGAAAAGACAGAACGGAAAGAAATGAACACATTACTAATATATATTGTTAAAGCTGCTGTTTACCTTGCAGGATTCTATCTTGTCTACAGGCTCTTTCTGAGCAGGGATACATTATACAGCAGGAACAGGACCTATATTCTGCTTTCAGTCATTTCAGCATTTGTTTTCCCGTTAATAACGATCCAGACAAGCAAGCCGCTGAACATACCACTTTTTGGCAAAGTCCTTTCCGAGATATTTGTTACTGGCGCCGGTAACAACAATTCATCGGCAAATCAGGATATCACAACAATTATCGGTTATAAAGAGTTATCAATAATTTATTTTACCGGATTGATTTTCTTTGGATTAAAACTGATAATCGACTTTCTGGAACTGGTTTTTCTTATAAACCGAAAGGACAAAATGGGCAGCCATATAATAAGGTTTCGTGGTTTAAATACAGCCGGGTTCTCAGCTTTTGGATACATATTTATCAATAGCAGGATCTCAACAGAAGAGGCCGATGAGATAATTAAGCATGAACAGAATCATCTGAATCATCATCATTCTTTTGACATAGTATTTATTGAAGCAGTAAAAGTATTCCAGTGGTTTAATCCTTTCATCCATTTGTTCAGCAGATCATTACGTGCGGTCCATGAATATCAGGCTGATGAAGAATGCATCAGCCTCGGCACATCAGTGAGTAATTACCAGAGACTGCTTATGAACCAGATATTTAAGTCTAAAATATTCACAGTTACAAACAGTTTCTCAAATCCCTCTCTTATCAGGAAACGAATGATCATGATGACGAAACAACGCTCAAAATCATTAACTAACCTGAAAATGCTTATGATAATGCCTGTAATTGCTTTAGTGATGCTGGCTTTCTCAACCTGTTCAGAACAAGAACAGTCATCCAAAGGTCAGACAGGAATCATGACAGAACCTCCTCCACCTCCACCTCCCCCTCCGGTTTCTGGTTCCGGGGATGTAATAGCTGAACAGGCTTTACGTGGAGCAGAATATTCCGAACCATTTGTTGTTGTTGAAGAGATGCCAATGTTCCCGGGCGGCGAAACGGCATTGCTGAAATATCTTGGTGAAAACACAAAATATCCTGAATCAGCTAAAGTCAATGGCACACAGGGTAAAGTCATCATCAGATTTGCAGTTGACACTGAAGGTAAAGTCACAAAAGAAAGTGTTTTAAAAGGAGTTGATCCGGCTCTTGACGAAGAGGCTCTGAGAGTTGTCAGAACACTCCCGGTGTTTAAACCTGGCAGACAGGGCGGTAAAGCTGTTCCCGTCTGGTATATGGTTCCTATAAACTTCACATTGAAATAGGACCTGGCAGTTTTTCTGAAGTCACCGGTTGATATAGGGGATTCCTCCCTCCGACCGGAATGACAGATATCAAGATCAAATAATAATTAAAAATAATTAATAGTTTAGTTGTATAACTAATTATTTCGTTGTATATTTGTTCTGTTAGATAAAAACTAAAACACAAACTATCATGATGACGAAAAAACACTCCGGAACACTGGCAAATCTCAGACTATTAATGATCTTGCCGGTTATCTCAGCTTTGTTGGTTTTTATTCCTGCCTGCAACATGGGTAATAAACCTGCCCAGCCAGGAACTGAAGTAGCACCCCCTCCTCCGCCTCCACCTCCACCAGTTGCTAAAACTGATTCAGACACTCCTTTTGAGGTAGTTGATGAGATGCCAGTATTCAAGGGGGGAGATGCTGCCATTATCGATTATATAAAAAACAACACAAAATATCCTGAGCCTGCAAAGGTTAAAGGCATTCAGGGTAAGGTAATTGTAAGATTTGCTGTAGAAGCCGACGGGAGCATTGATAAAATCAGTGTTTTGAAAGGAGTCGATCCCGAGCTTGACAAAGAAGCATTAAGAGTAGTAGGGACAATGCCGACATTTGAAAAACCCGGTATTAAAGACGGGAAAGCAGTTTCTGTATGGTACTCTCTTCCGATAAACTTTGCTTTGAATTAGTTTCTGATTGTGAGGTTGGCATTTATTTGAAACAGATCCCGGGAATTCGGGATCTGTTTTTTTAATTATTAATTCAATAAATTTACAGGCTTAATAATTATTTATGACACTCGGGAAGAGGATAGAATCATTTTCAGAACTAGGTCAGATCCTGAGAGATTCCCTGGAAGATAAAAGCACCAGTTATTCATCTGATCTTGATAATCTTATCAAAAATCAGCAATACAGGAATGCCTGGTTCACTCCGGAAAATGTCACTTTGGCTATAAAAGCGATCGCTGATGAGCTTACTATTGAAAATCTTACTAAGTGGGCAAGTCAGTATCCATCTCTAAATTCAGATGTCGATAAAATGAACGTTGGCATAGTAATGGCCGGTAATATTCCACTTGCAGGCTTTCACGATTTCCTTACAGTCCTGATCGTCGGACACAGCCTTACAGCAAAAACCAGCTCGAAGGATACGGATCTTATTATGTTCATCAGCAATATCTTATTCAGCATCAATCCGGAATTCAGAAACAGAATAACGATTACTGATGGATTGATTAAAGGATTTGATGCAGTTATTGCAACTGGCAGTGACAACAGCTCAAGATACTTCGAATATTATTTCGGGAAATATCCTCATATCATCAGGAAAAACAGAAACAGTATTGCCATAATTGATGGCAGTGAATCTGAAGAAGAATTATCCCGGCTCGGATCGGATGTATTTTCTTACTTCGGACTTGGTTGCAGGAGTGTTTCAAAGATCTATTTACCAAGAGGATATGATGTAGCAAGATTAATAGTTAGCTGGGTTGAATTTAATCAGGTGATCAATCATAATAAATACATGAACAATTATGTTTACAACAAGGCGGTGTTCATCGTAAATAGGGATGAATTCATTGACTCCGGCTACCTGCTTTTTAAAAAGAGTGCTGGCATATCATCACCAGTGGCAGTGTTGTATTATGATTTCTACGAATCTGTAAATAATGTTTACGCGGAGATTGAAAAAATTAGGGCAAAAATCCAATGCATTGTCAGCAGGAATGAAATACCATTTGGAAGGGCTCAGTGGCCTCACCTGTGGGATTATGCCGACGGAACAGATACTGTAGATTTTCTTCTAAAAAAAAATGAGCAGCATATTGTAAAATAAAAAATATTATATTGCACCCATCGAATTATTATTGTTATGGTTTATAAATTCGTTGTGTTATCAGATGAAGATGAGTCGTTTGTGAGGGAATTTGAGTTTCTTGACTCCCAGACTTTATTGGATTTCCATAACATAATTCAGGATGAGCTGGAGTATGACAAATCCCAGATGGCATCTTTTTACCTGGCTACAGACAACTGGGAAAAGGAAGAAGAGTTTACACTTTTTGATATGGGCACCGGATCATCTACCATGGAGACTGCAGTACTTGAGGAAATTATCTTCCGGAAAAACCAGAAACTGCTTTATGTATTCGACTTTTTTAATGACAGGTCGCTGTTTGTAGAATATACGGGAGAATTAAAAGAAATTGAGGACCGTGAATACCCTATCTGCACAAATTCAAAAGGGATACCTCCCAAACAGGTTGTATTTGGAACCAGTTCGCGTAAATTATATAACAACATTGTCGTTTCCGATGATGATGATGATGAAGATGAAGTTGAAGTTGAACCTGAAGTTGATGATCTTTTCCTGAACGGAGAGGATGAGGAAACATTACCCGATTTTGAAAACCCGGAGATTCTGAGCGAAGAAGATGAATAGTCTTCACCTTTCAGCATTCAATGAAAAATTTCCTTATAGTTATACTTGGCCCGACTGGTGTCGGAAAAAGTGATCTTTCTGTTGAAATTGCCAGCCATTTTAATACTGAAATAATTTCTGCCGATTCACGTCAGTTCTACAGGGAAATGACTATTGGAACCGCTGTGCCTGCTGAAAATCAGTTGAACAGTGTAAAGCATCATTTCATAAAATTTCTGTCAGTAAAGGACTATTTCAGTTCAAGTCTCTTCGAAAGGGCTGTCCTTGAGCTTATTCCGTCATTATTCATTAAAAACAGGATCGTTCTTATGACCGGTGGGTCAGGGATGTATATCGATGCTGTCTGCAAAGGGATTGACAATATTCCGGATATTGATCTTGCTATAAGGAAAAAATATAATGAGAAGTACAGGGAAGATGGTATTGAAAGCCTCAGGAGAGAGCTTAAATTGCTAGATCCTGAATACTATTCAAGGGTTGACCTCAAAAATCATAAAAGGATAATAAGGGCGCTTGAAATATTTGAAAGTACGGGCCGGAGGTATTCAGAATTCCTGACAAAGAAAAGTGCTGACAGAAACTTTTTCATTATCAAAATAGGCCTTGAAAGAAAAAGGGATGATCTGTACGGAAGGATCAATGCAAGGGTTGATGATATGGTTGAGAACGGTCTTGAAAATGAGGCCAGAGGGCTATTTGAACTGAGGGACCTCAATCCCCTAAAGAGTGTTGGTTACCGGGAATTATTTGATTTTTTTGAAGGGAAAATATCGAAAGAAAAAGCAATTGAACTTATCAAAAGGAACAGCCGGCGATATGCAAAAAGACAGATGACCTGGTGGAGTCGGGACCGGCAAATTGTCTGGTTCAGCCCGGAACAAAAAGAAGAAATAATCAGATATATTGTGGAGAGGACTGGTTAGGTTGTTATGCAGTTAAGCGGTTATGCAGTTATGCAGTTAAAAAAAAGAATGCCGCGGTAAAAAGATCCCCTCCCTGGAGGGGTTAGGGGTGGGTTAAAAATGCATCAGCCTAACTTTTTAAGCCTTCTAATTGTCTCTAAAGGATCCTTAGAACTGAACACTGAATTCCCGGCCACAAGAACGTTTACCCCGGTTTCGACAAGCTTCACTGCATTTGTGGTGTCGATTCCGCCGTCTACCTCAATAAGAACATCAAAACCTCTCTTATCGATCATATTACGCAAATCGGCGATTTTGGCATATGATTCATTAATAAATGACTGACCGCCGAAACCCGGATTCACTGTCATTATCAGCACCATATCTATGAAGGGAAGCGTATTTTCAAGGAGTGAGACAGGAGTATGAGGATTAACGGCAACACCTGCTTTCATGCCGAGTCTCCGGATTTCAGTTACAGTCCTCTGAAGATGTATGCAGGCTTCGTATTGCACTGTCAGGATATTTGCTCCGGCATCCTGGAAACGTGTTAGGTACCTGTCTGGATCAATGATCATTAAATGCACATCCAGCGGCTTATCTGCAATTATCTTCACATGCTCCACAACCGGAAATCCAAATGAGATGTTTGGAACAAAAACGCCATCCATTATGTCGCAATGTATCCAGTCGGCCAGGCTTTTGTTTACCATTGCCAAATCTCTTCCAAGATTCAGGAAATCAGCAGCTAACAGTGATGTAGAGACAAGATGGTCCATGTCAGAAAATTTTTAGCAAATATAGGAACAAATATTTAACCCAGGTAAGTTTTTAGGATCCTGCACCTGGTTGTGAACTGGATCCTTTTGATCGCTTTTTCTTTTATCTGGCGCACACGTTCACGGGTAAGGTTAAGCTCTTCTCCTATTTCCTCAAGAGTAAAAGGATGTTTCATTCCAAGTCCGAAATATAGTTTTAAAACTTTAGATTCCCGGGTTGAAAGTGAGCTTAATGCTCGATCAATTTCCCAGGCAAGCGATTCATTGATAAGGTTCTTATCAGGGCTTGGAGTATCAGGATTCTGCATAACATCGTACATGGTGTTTTCTTCTTCCGAACTTATCGGGGCATCCATACTTACAGTCCTGCCGTTTGTCTTGAGTGATTCCTTTACATCTTCCGGGAACATTTCAAGCATGTCAGCAATCTCCTGCGATGAGGGTTCGCGTTCAAATTCCTGCTCAAGTCTGGCAAAAGCTCTGTTTATCCTGTTAATGGATCCGATCTTGTTAACTGGAAGTCGTACAATTCTTGCCTGTTCTGCAAGTGATTGCAGAATTGCCTGGCGTATCCACCATACTGCATATGAGATGAATTTGAATCCCCGGGTCTCATCAAATCGCTGGGCGGCTTTCATAAGCCCCAGGTTACCCTCATTGATCAGATCAGGAAGTCCCATGCCCTGGTTCTGATACTGTTTTGCCACAGAGACAACAAAGCGGAGATTTGCCTTAACAAGTATCCCGAGGGAATCAGCATCACCGGCTTTAATTTTTCTGGCAAGCGTAACTTCTTCCTCTGGTGAAATGAGATCCACACGCCCTATTTCCTGAAGGTATTTATCCAGGGAAGGAGTATCGCGGTTGGTAACCTGTTTTGTAATTTTTAGCTGACGCATTTACAGGTTAGGGTAGGTTAGTTAGACACACAGAAGGCTTCAGGTACAATTTTAATAAAAAAAATGGCTAAAAAACCATATTATCTTAAAATATTTTTGTAAAGTCGGAGTTTTGGACTAAATTGCACATGATATATACTGCTGTTGAATATCAGATTATTATTTAAATTCAAGTTTTTTCCCAAAGCTTTTTTTCATTATTAACATAACTTATTATTTATTTTACTATTATTGTGCCGGTTTTCCCGCCGGCTCAGAATCATTTACTAGTCTGGTTATCCAATAACAAATTTTATAAATCTCTTTATTTACATCTTTTATTATTATGTACGACATTCTTGAGTTAAGCAACAGGCTTCTTCCCGAGTTGCGGGAAATAGCCAAAGAACTTAAAATCAAAAGGACAGAGTCTTTGAAAAAACAGGATCTGATCTATAAAATCCTTGACCAGCAGGCTATAGAAGCTACTGAAAACAGGAAAAACAATATCGCAGAAAACAAAAATTCGAATCCCTTAAATGATCAAGTCAATCAGAATCGGGATCAGGGTCAGAGGAGAGGCAAAAGGCCAAGAATGGTCAAACCAATTATAAATCGTCCTGTTGAATCGGTTATTTTTGTTTCTCCCGACGATCTGAAAAAACCAGAGACAACTATTCCTGATAACAGGGATCCTGAAAAAAGACCTGAGAAAACAGAGGACAAACCTGATCTGTTTAAGAATGCAGAACCAGTTAAAGAAGAAATAAGACCTCCCCGATGGCAGCGTGACCCAAAACTTTCCGACAGAAAAGACAGGGACCCTAGATTCAGCGATGACCGGTTTCCGGCAAGAGAAAATAAGAAGCCTGAGATAGTAGTTGAAAACATACTTCCCTTAAACGGTGATGAACCGTTGTATGAGGAGCCAAAGCCGGTTGAAGATGTTATTTCAGGGGGAGATATTATTGTTGAACCTCAAGTTAAAGAGATAATACCTGAAATTCAACCTGTTAAGGAAGAAAAGAGGGAAAAACCTTACGAATTTGAAGGTATAATTTACAACACCGGAGTTTTGGAAATAATGCCTGACGGGTATGGTTTCCTGAGATCTCCCGATTATAATTATCTTAACTCGCCTGATGATATTTATGTTTCGCAATCGCAGATAAAACTTTTCGGACTGAAAACAGGCGATACTATCAAAGGTTCAATCCGTCCTCCAAAAGAGGGTGAGAAATATTTCCCTCTCATAAAGGTTGATGAGATAAACGGAAGAAGTCCTGATTTTATACGCGACAGGGTGCCATTTGATTTTCTTACGCCTCTTTTCCCGAACGAAAAATTCACATTATGCACACCTGGAGAAGGTTCCCTTTCTGTCAGAGTAATTGATATGTTTTCTCCTATTGGCAAAGGTCAGCGCGGACTGATTGTGGCTCAGCCAAAAACAGGTAAGACAATCCTGCTTCAGGAGATCGCTAATGCAATCGCAAAACATCACCCGGATGTCTATCTGATGATCCTTTTAATTGATGAAAGGCCTGAAGAGGTAACAGATATGGCAAGAAATGTCAAGGCTGAAGTTATAGCTTCAACTTTTGATGAGCCTGCCGAAAGGCATTGCAGAATTGCCAATATAGTACTTGAGAAAGCAAAACGTCTTGTTGAATGCGGACACGATGTTGTTATCCTGCTTGACTCCATAACGCGACTGGCCAGAGCATTTAATACAACTGCTCCTGCTTCAGGGAAAGTATTATCAGGTGGCGTCGATTCAAATGCTCTTCATAAACCAAAACGGTTCTTCGGGGCTGCCCGTAACATTGAAAACGGAGGCTCCCTGACAATAATTGCCACGGCTCTTACCGAAACAGGTTCAAAAATGGATGATGTTATTTTTGAGGAATTCAAGGGAACTGGAAATATGGAACTTCAGCTCGACCGCAAACTTTCGAACAGAAGAATATTCCCTTCAATTGATATCCCTGCTTCAAGCACACGCCGCGAAGATCTCCTGATTAACAAAAATATACTTCAGAAAATCTGGGTTCTCCGTAATTATCTCACCGATATGAATGGTGTAGAAGCCATGGAATTCCTTCGCGACAGGCTTATGCAATCCAAGTCGAATGAAGAGTTTCTTATTTCGATGAACGGAGGATAGCAGACAGATAATTTTTATAAATTTGCGCTTTCTTTAGAAAAAATATTTCTAACAACTATATATTTAATTCAAAATGGGAACAAAAAAATTTATAACCTGCGACGGCAATCAGGCTGCATCGCATGTTGCATATATGTTTAGCGAAGTTGCTTGCATATATCCTATTACACCCTCATCAACCATGGCTGAGTATATCGACGAATGGTCTGCCAATGGATTGAAAAATATTTTCGGAGAACAGGTCAAAGTCGTCGAAATGCAGTCAGAAGGCGGAGCCGCCGGTGCAGTTCATGGATCTTTGCAAACCGGTGCACTCACCTCAACCTATACAGCATCGCAGGGTTTGCTCCTTATGATACCTAACATGTATAAAATTGCTGCAGAACTGCTTCCCGCTGTTTTTCATGTAAGCGCCAGGACTCTTGCAGCACATGCTCTTTCCATCTTTGGAGACCATAGTGATATTTATGCAACAAGACAGACCGGATTCGCCATGCTTGCCAGTGGCAGTGTCCAGGAAATAATGGATCTTGCAGGTGTAGCACATCTTTCAGCAATAAAATCAAGAATACCTTTCCTTCATTTCTTTGATGGATTCCGTTCCTCAGCCGAGGTTCAGAAAATAGAAGTTATTGAAATGGAAGACCTGAAGAAGCTTCTTGATCTGAAAGCGCTTGCCAGTTTCCGCGAGAATGCCCTGAATCCCGAGCATCCGGTAACAAGAGGGACTGCCCAGAACCCTGATATATTTTTCCAGGCCAAAGAAGCTATAAATCCTTTCTACGAACCTATCCCGGATATCGTAAACTCATATATGGCTGAGATAACAAAACTAACTGGCAGGGAATACAAGCCATTTACTTATTACGGGGCACCTGATGCCGAAAACATTATTATCTCAATGGGTTCTGTAACCGAAACAAGCCAGGAGGTAATTGACTATCTGAGCGCTAAGGGTGAAAAAGTCGGCTTAATTACAGTTCATCTTTACCGTCCTTTTTCACCAAAGTACTTTTTCGAAGTGTTCCCTAAATCCGTCAAGAGGATTTCAGTTCTTGACAGAACCAAGGAACCTGGAGCTCCTGGTGAACCTCTCTATCTGGATATCAAGGACATGTTCTATGAAAAACAGGAAAGACCTCTGATCATCGGAGGCCGTTACGGACTCAGCTCAAAAGACACTACTCCGGGCCAGATTTTGTCGGTTTTTGAAAACATGAAACTCAAAGAACCAAAAAATCATTTTACGGTCGGTATAGTTGATGATATTACCTTCACTTCATTACCTGTTCTTCCTGAGATAAATGTTGCTCTCCCCGGTACTTATTCCGCTAAATTTTACGGCCTTGGATCAGACGGGACCGTCGGTGCAAATAAAAATTCAATAAAAATCATAGGTGAAACAACCGATAAATACTGTCAGGCCTATTTTGCATACGATTCAAAGAAATCAGGAGGAATAACTACCTCCCACCTGCGTTTTGGTGATAAGCCGATTCGTTCACCGTACCTGGTTAATACCCCTGATTTTGTAGCATGTCATGTACCTTCATATCTTGACAAATATGATATGCTCAAAGGTCTTAAGAAGAACGGCACCTTCCTGCTGAATTCGATCTGGGATGCCGAGGAGACAAAAAAACGTCTTCCTGACCATATGAAAAAATATATGGCAGAAAACAATATTGGCTTCTATATTATAAATGCCACCATTCTGGCTGAAGAGTTGGGTCTCGGAACACGGACAAACACTATAATGCAGGCTGCCTTCTTCAAGCTGGCCAATGTGATCCCTTATGAGAAAGCCGAAGCAGAAATGAAGAAGTTCATATATAAGAGCTATGGAAGAAAGGGTGAGGACGTTGTCAATATGAATTATGCTGCAGTTGATAAAGGCAGCAATGTCACAAAAGTTGAAGTACCTGCCGAATGGGCAAAAATCGAGGTCAAGGCAAAAAAAGACACCCGTGAAATACCTGAGTTCATTCGTGAAGTAATGGAACCTATGAATGCAATGAAAGGTGATGATCTGCCGGTAAGTGCATTCAGGGGAAGAGAAGATGGAACTTTCCCGTCAGGAACTGCAGCATATGAAAAACGGGGTATTGCAGTGAATGTACCTGAGTGGCAGCCAGATGAGTGCATTCAGTGTAACCAGTGCTCATATGTCTGTCCTCATGCTGTAATCCGTCCATTCCTCCTGACAGAAGAAGAAGCGGTTAATGCGCCAGCAGGAACTCAGTTCATACAGGGAATTCCCGGTGTACTTAAGCAGTACAAATTCAAGATGCAGGTAAGTGTTTTGGACTGTACCGGTTGCAGCAACTGTGCCGATGTATGTCCATCAAAGAACAAGGCTCTGATAATGAAGCCACTTGAAACTCAGCTCGACGAAGTTACCCGCTGGACGTATATGCATGAAAAGGTTGGTTACAAGGACGCAGTGGTTGATAAGTTTATAAATGTCAAGAACAGCCAGTTCTCACAACCGTTATTTGAGTTCTCCGGAGCATGTGCAGGATGCGGAGAGACTCCCTATATAAAAGCCATAACACAGCTTTTTGGTGACCGCATAATTGCCTCAAATGCAACAGGATGCTCTTCGATCTATGGCGGTTCTGCTCCTTCAACACCTTATACTCACAACAAAAAGGGTCATGGTCCGGCATGGGCAAATTCACTTTTTGAGGATAACGCAGAGTTCGGTTTAGGACTTTCTCTTGGAGCAAACAAGCTTAGGGAACGCATTGCCCGTCTTATGAATGAATCATTTATCAATAGTGTCAATCCCGGGACAAAAGCGGCATTTGAAGAGTGGCTGAGAGACAAAGACATTGCTGAACCATCAAGGGCAGCATCGGCAAAGGTCATTGAAGCCTGTGAAAAGGATAAATCACCAGTTGCCAGGGAGATTCTGGACCTTAAACAGTATCTTGTTAAAAAATCTCACTGGATATTCGGCGGCGATGGCTGGGCTTATGATATAGGTTACGGAGGGCTCGATCATGTGCTTGCATCCGGAGAAGATGTGAATGTCCTTGTTCTCGATACAGAAGTTTATTCAAATACAGGCGGACAAGCATCCAAATCGACTCCTGCAGGAGCTGTGGCTAAATTTGCAGCATCAGGTAAAAAGATCCGTAAGAAGGATCTCGGCATGATGGCAATGAGCTATGGTTATGTATATGTGGCTCAGGTTGCAATGGGTTCAAGCAATGCGCAGTATCTGAAGGCTATAAGGGAAGCTGAATCTTATCCGGGGCCATCATTAATCATTGCTTATTCACCATGCATAAATCATGGCCTCAGGGATGGAATGGGTAAAACCCAGGCTCAGCAGAAATTTGCCGTTGAATCGGGATACTGGCATCTTTACAGGTATAATCCTCTGCTTGAGAAAGAAGGTAAGAATCCGTTCATACTTGATTCAAAAGAACCGGACTGGACCAGGTTCCAGGATTTCCTTGGATCGGAGGTGCGCTATACTTCACTTGTCAAATCGTTCCCTGTCGAGGCTGAAATCCTCTTCAAAGCAGCAGAGGAGAATGCAAAATGGAGGTACAAATCGTATCAACGCTTAGCTGCTATGGTTTACGAATCGCAAACGAAATAAATAAAGGCACAAGACACTAGATACTAGACGCAGGGAGAAAGAACATCCGTGCGTCTTTTTTTTGTATGATGGGAAGGAATTAGATGCTTATATTGAGCGCCAAATCATGGGCTCAGGCAAGATCTTGAACCCGCTTATGTCCAGAGTCTAGAGCCAAGAGTCTTGAGCCTTGAGCCTTGCATTATGTGTCTTTTTTATGGAAATTTAGTACTTTTGCGTACACGATAAAAGTTATGGGCAGAATACTCGGCATCGACTTCGGAACAAAAAGAATAGGGATTGCAATTACTGATCCGCTGCAAATCTTTGCCTCTCCATTGAAGACTGTCAGGAACCATGAATTTTATGACTTCATTGAGGAGTATGTAAAAACCGAATCAATTGAAGAATTTGTTATAGGATACCCCATGACATTGAACAATAAGGCAAGCGAATCTGTTAAATATATTAATCCTTTTATTAGGAAATTAAAGATGTTATTCCCGGGGATACCTGTTAACCAGGTTGATGAAAGGTTTACTTCAGGTATGGCACTTAAAGCAATGATCGAAGGAGGGGTAAAAAAGAAAGAAAGAAGGGATAAGGCAATGGTAGATAAAATAAGCGCTTCAATTATCCTGCAATCGTTTCTTGACAGAAGGCAGAAAACATAAGGCTCAAGGCTCTTGACACAAGACTCTGGGAGGTTGCCCAGAGCCTGGCGTCTAGAGCCCAGTGTCATAAACACATAGTAAGAAAACTAGATATTATTGGAAAATATGGTATATCCTATAGTTATATATGGTCATCCGGTATTAAGGAAAGTAGCAGAAGATATTGACAGGGATTATCGCGGTCTTCAACAGATAATTGCTGATCTTTTTGAAACATTATACAGATCAGAAGGATTGGGACTTGCTGCCCCTCAGATTGGGAAATCAATCCGGCTATTTGTTATAGATGGCAAGCCAGTTGGAGATGACGAGCCTGATCTTGCCGATTTCAGGAAAGTATTCATAAATGCACATCTTACCGAGAAATACGGAGATCTTGAACTGATGACCGAGGGTTGCCTGAGCATTCCGAACCTCAGGGAAGAAGTCAACCGGGAGTCTCATATACGGGTAACTTATTATGATGAGAACTGGCAATATCATGATGATGAATATAATGGTTACAAAGCAAGGATAATACAACATGAATATGATCACCTCGATGGTATCCTTTTTACGGATAAGGTCGGGCCATTAAGGAAAAGGCTCCTGAAAAGCAAGCTGAATGCAATCAGCAAGGGCAAGTTTGAGGCTGATTACAAGACTATACTTCCGGGACAGAAGATAAAGTGAAGAAGAACATCCCCCTACCCCCTTCAAAGGGGGAATTATCCTTACATCTCCGATCTCCGGTCTCCTAATAAACTTTAAGTACTCCAAACTCTAGCCACTCCAAACTTTTTTCTTATCTTTATAAGGTCTCATAGCTGCGGACTTTGCTGAATAAGGAAATACCTTTCTTAAGGATTGGCATTCCAATCTGTCTTGGAATTATTGCGGGCCTTTATTATAAACCCGATAGTTCTTACCTGGTTATTTCTTCAACTATTCTGATTCTGGGTTTTTCAATAAGCCTGTTTTTTAATAAAAGTCTGGTAAATCATTTATTCGGGCTCCCGCTGACTTATGCGTTTTTCATGTGCGGTCTGATGCTTTACACAAATGAAAAAGAACAATTATCTGATCTGGAATCCGTCACAGGTGAATACCTGTGCTCACTGTCAGAATATCCTGAAGAAAAGGAAAACAGTTTCGGAACCATTGTCAGGCTATATGCAAGGCTTACCAGGAATGGTCCGATCCCGTTAAAAGGCTCAATGATGATCTATTTCAGGAAGGATTCTCTGATCGCTTCTCTTCTTCCTGGAGATTTTCTGAAGATCAGGTGTGTCCCAAAACCCATTGTAGACAGGGGTAATCCGTATGAGTTTGATTACCGTTTTTACATGAAGAACCATAGCATTAAATACTATAGTATGGCCGGCGCAGATGATATTATCAGTCATACACAGCCCTCTCACAGAAAATTGAGGCACAAAGCACTGATGATCAGGGAGAAGATTATTGCCATATATAAAGAACGGGGGATCAGGGATGACCGGCTTGCTCTTGTTGCAGCAATTACACTGGGGCAGAAAAACATGCTTATCCCGGAGCAGAAACAGATCTTTATAAAAGCCGGAATTATGCATATAATGGCCGTTTCAGGATTGCATGCAGTAATTCTCAGCATGTTTATTTTTAATTTGCTTTTCTTCATGAAAGGGAAATTCAATTTCCTCAGGATAATAATCACTGTTCTTCTGCTATGGGCGTTTGCCTTCGTAACCGGATTGACCCCTTCGGTATTAAGAGCGACATTAATGTTTTCGTTTCTGCAGGCCGGGAAACTCATGAAAAGAAATGTAAACAGCATTAATTCAGTACTGGCATCTGCAGTGATCCTTATAATTATCCATCCTTCAGTTTTGTTTGATGCCGGATTTCTTCTCTCCTATTCAGCGGTAATCTTCATTATCTGTTTTTACCGCGATTTCTACATGAAATTAACTTTCAGGAGCTGGACAGGTGATAAGATTTGGCAGTCAGCAGCTGTAACCATCCTGGCACAGGCAGGAACGCTTCCACTGACAATTGCGCTTTTCAACAGATTCCCGACATGGTTTATTCTAACTAACATCATTATTGTACCATTATCATCATTTCTAATAATAGTTGGTTGTCTTGTCCCACTTACGTACCCTGTAAAGTTTATTTCTCAGCCGCTTGCTTCAATGCTGGGTTATCTCACCGGGCTGACTGAGACACTTACTGAAAAAGCTGCAGCTCTCCCATTATCAACTATAGAAAATATTGGCATGGTCACTATTGAATCAATTCTTCTCTTTTCTT
>Ga0326726_10000108_pt1 | contig 78065 bp, 59 predicted proteins | sample MHFenrmetagenome_2_FD_207603 | JGI IMG/M metagenome (GOLD analysis project Ga0326726, IMG submission 207603) | Lab enriched peat soil microbial communities from Michigan Hollow, Ithaca, NY, United States - MHF15MN | ecosystem: Environmental > Terrestrial > Soil > Wetlands > Peat | place: USA... | reverse complement strand
TGATGGCCTTGGCGATCGCCCGACGATCCTTCTCGAAGTCCTTGAGCTGAGCCTTCGCCAGCTTGCGCATTTCGCTCCAGCGCTTCTCGAACGACTTGATGCTCTTCAGTTGCATTGCTGCCCCCAGGGTCGTCAGGGTCGATACTTCGGTGAAACGGCGGCTTGCTCGGGGTGTTCGGGCCTGACGCCTGGTCATTCTCCTGAAGGCGACAAAGGCGTGCCACGACCACGAGTTCCCTCGGCCGAGACACGCCTTCCTCTCGAAGCGCGGACTCCACTTCGCGACCAGGCACCTCACACCCATAGACAGTGTACCGCAATGGTGCCGGGCCGGGCAAGGCAGGAGATCACACGGCGGCAGGGCCGCGCACAAGCTCTGGGGAGGGCTACTCTCGATTGGCAGGGGATCGGCTTGCGCGGTAGCTTATGCCCGACCGCCGTTCCGCCGATCACCTCCCACTCGCGACCTGCCAGCCGATGCGCTCGACCCCGCTGCTCGTGGCGATGGCCCTGATCGCCGGGCCGGCCATGGCCCAGGATCTCACCGCCATAAAGGCGGGACAGCTCATTGATGTGGAGCGGGGCGAGATTCGCTCCAACCAGGTGATCCTGATCCGGGGCGAGCGGATCGAGGCGATCCAGCCCGCGAGCGCCGCCCTCCCCAGGGGCGCGACCGTGATCGATCTATCGGGGTATTCCGTGGTGCCCGGGTTGATCGACTGCCACACTCACATCGCCGATCCGATCGAAACCTCCAGCTCGGCCGATCCGCTCACCCACTCCGCCGCCCAGAACGCCTTCACCGGAGCCCGCCAGGCCCGGGCCACCCTCCTCGCCGGGTTCACCGCGGTGCGGGATGTGGGTACCTATCGCGCCTTCGTGGATGTCGCCCTGCGCGACGCGATCAACGACGGCACAGTGCTCGGTCCCCGGATGAAGGTCGCCGGGGCGTACATCACGGTATCTTCGGGGGGTGGGGAGGTGACCGGGCTTGCCCCCGACGTGGTCCTGCCACCGGACTTCCGCCGGGGAGTGGCCAACTCGGTGCCGGAGGTACGGCAGCGGGTACGTGAGCTGCTCAATGGCGGGGCGGACTTCATCAAGATCATCGCGACCGGCGCGGTGCTGACTCCCGGGACCCTGCCGGGCGCGCCGGAGTACACCGAAGAGGAGATCCGGGCGGCGGTGGAGGAGGCCGCGAACTATGGCACGTTCGTGGCCGCCCATGCGCACGGCGCGGAGGGGATCAAGCGGGCGGTGCGGGCCGGGGTGCGCTCGATCGAGCACGGCTCCCTGGCCGACGACGAAGCCCTGCGGCTGATGAAGGAGCACGGCACCTGGCTGGTGGCGGACATCTGGAACGGGGACTATATCGACTCCGTCGGGACCCGCGACCACTGGTCCGAGGAGATCCTGCGCAAGAACCGGGAGACCACCGAGACCCAGAGGACCGCATTTCGCAAGGCGGTTGCGCTGGGCGTGAACCTGGCCTACGGCACCGACAGCGGGGTCTATCCCCACGGGCTCAACGCCAACCAGCTGCCGTACATGGTCAAGTACGGCATGACGCCGATGCAGGCCATCCAGTCGGCCACGATCAACGCCGCCCGGATGATGGGGTGGGATGGTCAGATCGGCTCGCTGGCTCCGGGCAAGTACGCGGACCTGGTCGCGGTCCAGGGCGACGTGCTCAAGGATGTGGGGCGGCTTCGGTCGGTGGCGTTCGTGATGAAGGGCGGCGCCGTGGTGAAGCCGTTAGCCGGGCGTTAGGCGTCAGGCGTCAGGCGTCAGGCGACGAGGCGACAAGGCGACAAGGCGACAAGGCGACAAGGACAAAGCGACAGGGCGACGAGGCGACAAGGCGACATCTTACTTCTCACTTCTCACTTCTCACTCGTCACTTCTCATTCTCACTCCATGACCCGCTCCGCAGTTCTCCTCTCGCTCGTCCTTGCCCTCGCCGGCTGCTCTCGCCGGCCGCCGGCGGGGCCGGTGACGGCCCGGGACCCGGCCGAGGTGGCGGTGATCGTGGAGAGCCAGTATGCCGGGTTGGTAACCGTCTACCTCGACGCGAGCGGCAGCACCACCCGACTTGGCGAGGTGCACTTCCAGGAGAGCCGTTCGTTTGTGGTGCCGTGGCGGACGTTCGGCGATGGCGGGTCGCCCCGGCTGCGGGGCGAAGTCATCGGTTCGTCTGAGCGGGTGGTAACCAACGACCTACAGGTCAGTCCGGGGAGCGTGGTCCGTTGGACCCTCACTCCCCGGCTGAGCATGTCGTACTACGCGGTCTACTGACTCATGGGGTCGTCGGATCGCAATCCGACGGGCTGTAGTTGGGGTTGTTTTCCACCGACTGCGGAATGGTGAGCGACACCTGGTTGCTGTACACCCCGCCGGACTTGTGGTAGTTCCCCTCCGGAAACACCGTATTGACCGCCAGCCCATACTGCCGCACCAGGCGGCGCAAGTCGCCCAGCCGGTGGCCGGTGGCGTACAGCCACAGCGCTCGCTCGTTGAAGAGCTGGGTCCGGGCAGCAGCGGCGTTTCCGGGGACCGGCAGATTGCCCAGCCCGATCGAGGCCCGCAGGGTGTTCAGGATGGTATTCATCGCCGCGAAGGCGTTGGTCCGGAGCCGGGCCTCCGCCTGGATGAGCCGGGCCTCGATACCGTCCGCCACCGGGATGGATGTGCTCGCATCCGGGTACTTGAGCAGGCTGAACAGCTCGGTCTGGGTATCCAGACCGGTAGTGCCGGTCGAATCGAACGGGACCCTCGGGTCATCGGCGTCACGGAACCCGAACCCGTTCCCTCCCTCGAGGTTGGCCACGGACCAGAGCCCGTCCCGCCCGAAGACGAACGGCTGGTTCTGCAGCCGGGCGGGAGATTCCGCGTGCTCGGTGACGTAGACAAAGTCGCTCGCCACGGCGGCCACGATGGTATCCGCGACGGCGGCGCTATCCCGGTTGAGGAAGGCGCGGGCCTTGCCGATCCGGGCGAGAGCCTCGATGTCCGCGGTGAGTCCCGGAGAGGCGAGGGCGGAGTCGAACCGGGTGATCGCGATCTTGAGACTGCTGTCCTGGCTCACCGGCCCGCCATAGGCGATCACTCCGTTCACACTCTTGCTGTACGGCACCGCCGGGCAGAAATCCTCCGCGAAGTACACATAGGTGAACCCCGCCAGCGCCAGCATCTCCGGGATGCCCGGATCGCTGTCGCCATCGACCGAGTACTTGAGCAGCGCCTCCGCCGCGTCCTCCGACGAAGCACGCGCCCGGTGGAGCGCCAGGTACTGGGCGTCGATATTGGGGTTGAGAACGGTGGCACCGCGCTGATCGATCTCCTGTTCGGAGGGCGGGGTGGTGGCGAAGATGAACTCGTCCGCCATCAGTCCGGTGAGCAGGATCTCCCCATCGGTGTTGATACCGTCCCCGTCCTTGGCAAAGGTGAACTGGGAGATCGCGCCGAGCCGGCGGCTCTGCGCCCCCTCGGGGGTGTTCAGGTCTCCCGGGTTCACCGTGTCGGGCTGGTTGGTGTCGAGCAGGCCGCAAGCCGGCGTGAGGAGCACGGCGGCCAGCAGGCTCGCAAAGTGAAGCGGTCGCATGGTCGGTTTCCTCAGAAGCTGGCGTTGATGCGAGCGACCCAGAACCGGGTAGGCGGCTGGGCCTCGAAATCGCTGGTGAAGAAATTGGACTGGCCGAAGGAGTTCACCTCCGGGTCCACCCCCGAGTAGTCGGTGATGGTCCACAGGTTCCGGCCGGCCAGGGTGAGGCTCATGCGGTCGGCCCCGACCATGTGGGCCCACTGGTCCGGGGCGCTGACCGTCACCGACAGCTCGCGCAGCTTGATGAACCAGCCGTCCTCGAAGAAGCCCAGCGCGTTGCCCGCTCCCGGGAGGGAGAGTGCCTGGGCAAAGGCCTGCTCCCGGAGCGGCGCGGTGCGGTCGTACAGGCCGCGGCAGTTGCCCACCGAGAAGCAGCGGAACTGCTCGATCGAGTTGTCCACCTTGAAGCCGCCGCGGTAGTCGAACTGGGTACCGATCCGGAGCCGGCCCTTGAGCAGGCCGACCGTGGTGTTGAGCGAAGCTTCCTTGGTCGGCAGGGCGCTGCCCTGGAACTTGTCCGGGCCAAGCGACACCTCGCCGATGTCGATGATCCCGTCCTTGTTGGCATCGCTGTAGATGACCGAGGGCGACCACAGCCCGCCCGCCGGATATCCCTTGACGTGGCGCTGATAGAAACCCACCAGGATCGGCTTCACTCCTTTCCCGAGGTCCAGCACCTTGTTGCTGGTGGTGGAACCGCTCACCTGCAGGTCCCAGGTGAGTCCGGGCCGGTCGAGGATCCGGGTATCGACCGCCAGCTCGAAGCCGTAGTTGCGCAGCTTGCCCAGGTTGAAGAACTGCGAGGCGGTGGTACCCGCGGACGGGTCTACGTTGCGCTGGACCAGCGCATCGCGGGTCTGCTTGTGGTAGAAGGTGAACTCGACCCCGACCCGGCTCTCGAACAGGGAGGCGTCCAGGCCGAGCTCGAGCTCCCGGGAACGTTCCGGCTTGAGATCGGGGTTGCCGAGGTTGCCGAGCTCCACCCCGACGTCGGGGGTGCCGTCCTTCTTGGAGGCGACCGCGACGAAGAACTCTCGGGCATCGTTGGTGCCCGGCTGCTGGCCCGAGGCGCCGAACGCGCCGCGGAGCCGCAGGGTCTTGAGCCAGGAGGTGTGGAAGAACGGCTCCTCCGACAGGAGGTAGGACACGCTGGCCTTGGGATAGGTCACGGCGTTGAAGTTCTTGCCAAAAGCGCTGTTGTCGTCGAACCGGAGCGCCCCGGTCAGGAACAGCCGCTGCTTCAGCCCCATCTCCTGTTCCACGTAGGTGCCTACCGAGCGGGACTCGATGGTCTGGTCGGAGGCCTCGGTGATTCCCGCGCCCCCGATGGTCCCGGAGCCGGCCGGGAGAATCCGCCCCAGCGCGTTGTTCGACTCGGTCAAGTCGCGGTAGAACTGGCCGCCGACGGAGGTCTTGCTGGTCCAGACCGGGCTCAGGTTGAACCGGGCGGTGCCGGCCAGGTCCACCGAGGTCTGACTGATCTGGGCCCGGTTGTTCTGCTTGAGGCCCCGCCGGTTCTCCCCGAAATCGGCCACCTGCCCGGTGGGGAAGAACTGGACGTCGGTCCGGTTGGTCACGTCGTAGCCCACGGTCGCCCGGGTGGTGAGCCAGCCAGTAGGACGCCAGTTGGCCGTGAGTCCCCCGGTGAAGCGCTCAATTCCCTGGTTGACCAGCTCGGCGAACAGCTCGGAGGGGGTGAAGAACCACCCGCTGTTGAAGGTGGGCAGGAAGTTGCTCGACTCCCCGCTGCCGACGATCGTCAGGAAGCTGTTGTCGTTCTCCACCAGCCGGGTGTCGCTGGAGACATAGCCGACGGTGGCGGTGACGTCGGCGTTGCGCGACACGTTGGCGGTAATATTGGCCCGCAGACTGGTGCGCTGCGACGCGTTGGGCCGGATCTGGTTCTGCGGGGTGCTGCCCCTGAGCGCGTTGATGGAGTCCTCGTAGAGCTGGGGCAGGCGATAGACCCCGTCTTCGCTGGTGTACTCGGTCGACAGGAAGTAGGTCAGCAGGTCGCCTCCGCCCGAGACGTTCACCCCGTACTGCTGGTGCAACCCCGCCTTGAATGGCCGCTGCTTGGAGTCCTCCAGTGGGGAGTACTTCTCCACGCTGGTCTGGGTGCAGAGGCCGTCGAGGTTCGCCTGGATGGTGCAGAACCCGTCGAAGTCCGGCCCGGTGGCGGCGGTGGTGTCCCGGCCGAAGTAGTTGAGCGGGTAGGTGTGCGGGTCGGTGTTGGCGCCCATCTCCGACCACACATTCCAGCGGGGCCGGCCCGCGCGGCCCCGCTTGGTGGTGATCCGCACCACCCCGTTGGCGGCCTGGATGCCGTACAGCGTGGCTGCGGCCGGGCCCTTCACGATCTCGATGTCCTCTATCTCGTCCGGGTTGAGGTCGTTGATGCGGGACACCGACTGGCCCGCCAGGTCGATCGAAAGCGAGTTCGAACCGCTCTCCATACGGATGCCGTCGATATAGTAGAGCGGCTCGTTGGAGAGCGAGATGCTGTTGGACCCCCGGATCCGGATGCGGGTGCCGGTGCCCACCGTCCCGCCGCTCTTGAGCACCTGCACCCCGGCCGCCCGGCCCGAGATGAGGTTGCCGAATTCGGTGATCGGCTGGGTCTCGGCCACCGATGCGGCATCGATCGTGGAAACCGCGTTGCCCACTTCCAGTTTCCGCTGCTCGCCGGTGGCGGTGGTCACGATTTCGTCCAGCTGCACCGGCGCCTGGACCAGGGCGAAGTCGAGCACCGCGGTTTCGCTCGGTCCTACCGTCACCGAGTCCACCCGCGGCTGGTAGCCGATGCGGAGGGCGCGGACCAGGTAGCGGCCCGGCTGCACGCTCCGCACCGTGTACCGTCCCTCCTGGTCGGTTGTTTCGATAATCGACGTGCCCGTGACCAGGACCCGGGCACTCTCCAGCGGCGCTCCATTGGACTGGTCAGTGATCTTGCCGGTGATGCGGCCCGCCTGTGCCATGGCGGCGCCACTGGCGCCCATGACGAGCAGCAGAACGACCGCGCTAACCCGGATGCTCTTACCAGCCGGTTCAGGGATCATGCGATGCTCCCAGCAGATTGGATACTGCGGTTCAGTCGTCTCGTGGCCATGAGGCCGGGGAGAAGATGCGCCCCGTCAGGGGGTTGCCGATGCAGGAGGTGACATGGTCGATCTGGCGTCGCGTTGGTGCGGCGCGAACTCTGAGGACTGCCCGTCGTTAATACCCGAAACAGCGCGAGAACACAAGGGCCTGTGCCCGGGTGTCTCCAGCCCTGCGGCCCGCCATGGTGAGCATGCTCGGCTGGAACATGTTCCTTCCAGGCCGCGGGGGCGACCGGGTTTTTTCTGCATGCGGGCGCAGAGTCGCGGTACACGGGACAGCCGGGAACGCGCCTATCGTTGCGCATGCCCAAACTCAAACGCCCGCGCGCCCCGCGCCAGCCCCGCTACGAACGACTGACGGCCTGGCAGGCAGTCCACGATCTCACCCTGGCGATCTACCGCGAAACCTTCTCCTGGCCCGAGGAACACCAGCAGGTGCTGGCTGATGAGCTGCGCACCTCGGCCACCGCAGCCGCCACCGCTATCGTGCTCGGTTCAATGGAGACGGATGCCAGGGGTTTCCGCAGACACCTGAGTGTCGCCATTGGCAAGCTGGCCCGGGTGGATTGCGCCTGGGAACTGGTCCAGCGTCTCGAGGTGGTACAGCCGGAGAGATGGGGTGAGATCGAAGCCAAGCGGGATCACGCCGAGCGGCTTACTCGCGGGTTGTACGCGGCGCTGGGGCGGACGGAGAAAGGCCGGGAGGGTAGGAGCAACGCCTCTACTGCGCCAGGTTCTTGGTGAGTATCACCTGATCGTCGCCCGGCGCGTAGAAGTCGGGCACCACGGCAACGGCGCGGTAGCCTCGGGCCTCGTAGAACCGCCGCGTCGGGGTGTAGTCGGGGCGTCCCGAGGTATCCACGGAAATGAGCCGGGCTCGGCCCTTGAGGCGGGACTCCATTTCCTCGACCAGGGCAGTGCCCACGCCGGACCCTTGGGCAGCGGGGTCCACCGCCAGCCAGTAGAGATCCCAGGTGCCTTCGGTGCAGGGGGTGGCGCCCCAGCAGATCCAGCCGATGAGCGCGCCGTCGAGCTCCGCTCCGAGGAGGTGGTACGGCAGGTCCTGCAGCGCGGACAAGGCGGAACCGCCCGCCCTGACCGCCTTGCCCGCCGCCTCTACCGCGTCAGCGAACACCTCCGCGGCAATAGCCAGCTCTTCCTCGCGGAATACTCCCGTGGCGCGGGTGATCTGGGCGATGCGGGCTGCGTCAGCGGTCGTCAGATCCCGAAGACGAGGCTGGACGCGGGTGGTCATGTGGCGGTAGCGGCCGCGCCGACGGCCAAGGCAGCCGCGGCCTGGCGGGAGGTGGTCCGGCTCAAGGCTTCGTCCACGATCCGGGCGATCAGCTCCTCGTATTCCCAGTCGCACGCCTTGGCCATGCGCGAGAGACCGGCGGAGTCCGAGATGTCCGGATTCGGGTTCACTTCCAGAATGAACGGCTGCCCGGTCGCGTCCACCCGGAGGTCTACCCGGCCATAGCCCTCGCCGCCGCACAGCTCGTCCCACCCCTGCCGGGCGACAGTGATGATGCGCTTCTGCACCTCGGGGGTGAGGTCGGCCGGGCAGACAGGCACCGACCCCAAGTCCTCCGGACTCCCCACGTCCCACTTGGCGGCGTAGGTGAGGATGGGCCAGCTGCCCTCGGGCATGTTGTCAAAGCACAGCTCGGCGATCGGGAGCACATGGTCTCCGACAAAGCCCACATTGAACTCCCGGCCCGCCACGTACTCCTGGACCAGGACCTCCTCCCACTGCTCGGCCATTTCCGCCAGGCGTTTCTTGAGGGCGCGCTTGGTGGTGCAGACGGAGCCGATATCGATCCCGACACTGGCGTCTTCGGCGGCCGGCTTCACGATGACCGGGAGGGTCATGTCGTTGGGCACTTTGTTGCCCGCCGCCAGCAGGAATCGGGGGATGGAGACCCCGCTTCGGGCGAGCAGGGTATTGGCGACGTGCTTCCGGTGGGCGACCGAGACCGCCCACGGCTTGCAGCCGGTATAGGGGATTCCGGTCAACTCGAGCGTCCCGACCACGAAGTCCTCGTAGCGGGAATTGCCGCCGATCCCCTCGCAGAGGTTGAAGACCAGGTCGGTTCGGCGCACCCGGCTGAGCCAGCCGAAGTCATCCGGCCGGCGGACCGCCACCAGCGTGGTTTCGTGGCCCCTCGCCTTCAGGGCCACCTGCACTTCCTTTACGCTCTCGACGACCGACGCCACATCCTTCGCGTCCCAGCTCTCCCAGCCGCCATCGTACAGGATGGAAACCTTCACGCAGCCGCCTCGGCAAGGAGGGATCGCCCGCTGATGCGTCGCCACGCGATGTCGGCGACGGTACGGATGAGCTCGTCATAGCTCATGCCGGCGGCGCGGGCGGCCTTCGGGAGGCAGGAGTTGTCCCGGGGGTCGGGCAGGATCCCCGGGAGAGGATTCAACTCCACCACATTCGGCACCGAATTGCCGTCACAGCGGATGTCGACCCGGCACCAGTCCCGGCATTCGAGGGCGTGGTAGGCGCCCAGCGCGGCCGCCCGTATGGCGGTCGCCTGCCTGGCCGCGATCCTGGCCGGGCACTCGAACATCTCCAGCGGATCAGACGGGTCGTCCCAGATCCACTTGGCCTCGTAGCCGTAGATCGGCGGAGCGCCCGAGGGAAGCTCGTCGAACCGCATCCCCACGATGGGGAGGCAACGGGCCTCCTTGCCGTTCCCCATGATTCCCACGGTGAACTCGGCCCCCGGGAGATAGGCTTCCACCAGGACCGGCTCGCGGTACGTGGCCAGCAGGTAGTCCACCTGCTTGACGAGCTCCTTGCGGGTGTTGCAGAGGCTCTTGACGCTCACACCCTTGCCGGAGCCTTCGAAGGCCGGCTTGGCGAACAGCGGGAAGGGAAGGCTGCAGGCACGGGCATCCGCCGGGCTTTCGGCCAGGATGAACGGTGCGGTAGGGACACCGCGCAGCTGCAGCACCTCCTTCGCCCGCCCCTTGTGGAGAGCCAGCGAGAGGGTGAGCGGGTCGGAAGCGGAGTACGGCACGCCGAGGAACTCGCAGATCGCCGGGACGTGGCCTTCCCGGTTCCGGCCGTACAGCCCCTCGGCGATGTTGAACACGAAGTCGGGTCGGACGGCGGCCAGTCGGGTCGGGAAGTCCTCGATCGCCTCGATCCGGATGACCTCGCCCAGTGGACGCAGCGCCCGCTCTACAGCATCGATCGTGGCGGGTTCATCCCACTCGGCGTACAGATCGGGTTGCTCGAGGTCGTACCGGAGGGCCCTGGAGGAGTGATCAGAGTCGGCGGGGGAGTCGAAGCTCGCCCCGGCGGGAGTAGCCGGCGCCGCTGGTTTCAGGTTATAGGCAAGTCCGATCCGAACTGCCAAACGGGTCCTCTGCGAGTCTGGTCACCGCGGTCTGATCTGCAAAAAAGGCCGCCCAAGTAGAGCAGGCCGAAGCGGTGTAGTGCAGAATCCAGACCTAAAATAAGAAACAGCATTGAATCGCACAATAGTTTTTTGGTGTTTTCGTCGACTTTTCTTGGCCGTTAGCCGTCAGTCGTTGGCCATTAGCAGTGCGTCAGAGGAAGAAACGATCGCCGATGACACGCGACTCACGAGCTCAGTGACCTCACAACGCGCATCGTCAGTCGATGGAACCCACTCGTCGAAGGCCGTTCAAGGTGGTTCAACGGGTCATTCGTCACGCATTTCGCAAGAAAACGACCCTCCCTGCAGCACACAGAGAGGGTCTGATCGCTTCGGGCTGGCCTCGAACGAGGGGTGAGACCTCGCCTCGTTGCCTGGTCGCCCTGTCGCCTGGTCGCCTTGTCGCCTCAGACCTTGTGATAACCCACTCGACCCGCCTCCGACCCTTCGCTGGTCTGATAGATCTCGAAATCCGCAAAGAACGAGGGTGACTCCCCCTGAAGCAGCCGCAGGGTGGCGACCGCCATCCGGCGGATCTCCAGCTCGGCTCCCTCTCCCAGCCGGAGCTCCAGCATCGTCCGCCAGGCCCGGATGTTCGCGCTGACCACGATCTTCACCTCTGTGGCGTTGGGAAGCACGCTGCGGGCGGCCTCGCGGGCCATTTTGCGCCGGTGGATCTTGTCGGCGACCCACTCGTACTTTTCCATCAGCCGGTTCACCGCCTGGACGTACGCCTGCTGCGCAGCCTCAACTTGGGCGGTCCACTCCGCCTCCATCCGGGCATCACCCTGGATGGCGGGCGGCATCACGAAGGCCGCCTGGGACTCGTCGACGTAGCGCTGCGACAGCTGGGAGTAGCCGAACCCCGCCCGGTGGCGCACCAGCTCATGGCTGCATGACCGGCTGATTCCTTCGATCAGGACCACGTACACCGCGTGCTCGAACACCGACCCGTGTCCCTGCTTCAGGATGTTGGTCAGGTACTCCGCGGTGGTGCGCCCGGCCGGGTTGCCCTGGCTCATGTAGCAGATGCGCCCGGCGAACTCAGCCAGCCGCTCGCCATCCGAGGCGGGCCCCTTCCACTGGACCGGCAGATGAGCCGGCTCGGTGAACTGTGGCCGGGCGAGGAGGGTCAGGCGCGGGGTTCGGAGGATTTCCATGAGCGGTTCGGTTGGGTGTTTAGGCGTCAGGCGTCAGCGCGTTGGATAGTGTATGCCGATCGTTGAGCGGGCTCCGTGTCATCCCGAGGGCCGCAGGCCCGAGGGATCTCCGAGTGTCCTGACCTCGGGCTTCGGGCAAGTCGGAGATCCCTCGCTGCGCTCGGGATGACAGCCGCTCCGATCGGGATATGATCGCGAGGCTCACAACTCACGCCTGACGCCTGGCGCCTCTCTGGCGATCTCCATCCTGCTCCTGGCGTATCCCCCCGTCCGCTCGATCTCCCCGAGCGCGCGGGCAATGTCGTCCGGGATGGGGGCCGCCGCTGGGCCCATTTTGAGCTGCTGCAGGGGCGACCCACCCAGGTCCAGTTTCACGCCGGGGTTGAAGATACCCAGGGGGTCAAACGCCGTCTTGACCCGGTGGAAGAGGCCCATGATCTCGGCACCGTACAGCTGCTCCAGCAGCGGGGCGCGCAGGCGGCCGTCCCCGTGTTCCCCGCTTACGGTCCCCCCCAGCCGTATTGCCGCCTCACTGACCTCCCGGTACAGCGCCTCGATCCGCTCCGGCCAGTCGGATCGGGCCAGCTCGGGCAGGACGTTGACATGCACATTGCCATCACCGGCATGGCCGAAGACGACGACGGTCAGATCCTGGCGTCGAGCCGCATTTCGCACTGCCGCCACGTATTCACCGAGCCTGGACAGTGGGACACAGCCATCCTCGATGATCTGCATCGACCGGCGATCGGGCGGAAGACCGGCGAGGATGGGGCTGGCCGCGTGCCGCAGGCCCCACAGGCGTTGCTCTTCCGCGGGCGTGAGGGCAGTCGCCACATCCAGCGCGATGTGCTTGAGCGCCCGCACGGCATCGCCAGCCACTCCGCGGGCCGCCAGTGCATCGTTTCGCTCGAACTCGACCAGCAGCACTGCCTCGGCGGAGGCAGGCAAACCGGCTCCAGCGTCCCCGCCCCCCGTTCCCCTGACCAGGTCCAGAAAGGTCCGGTCCAGCAGCTCCACGGCGGACGGATCGAGGCTCACCAGGGCCCGTACCGCCTGTTCCAGGTCTCCCAATGAGGCGAGAGCGAACCTCAGTCCCGAGCGCGCCGCGGGGATGGGATCGAGCCGCCACTGGATCGTCGTGACGAACCCCAGGGTCCCCTCCGCCCCGATCACGAGATCGAGGTCGTCGCCCGATAGGAGCCACTGGTCGAGCGCATAGCCCGCCGTGTTCTTCCGGGTCCGGGGGAAGCGCGCGACGACTGTCGAGCGCGCCGCCTCGATGGCGGGAAGAGCGTCCTGATGGAGGCGCCGAAGCGCAGCCAGCGGCGCGTTCCCACTCCGTCGTCCGTCCCGTCCGTCTGGTCCGTCCTCCAGACGGTCGGGACGGTCGGGACGGACCGGCGCATCGAGAACGGGGTGAATGGAGCGCGCCGATCCCCGGGCCAGCCACCCCACTTCACCATCGGCCGTCACCAGCTCGAGCGCTTCCACCCATGGCCGCACCGGCCCGAACCGGACGGTACGGGGACCCGCGGCGTTGGTGGCCACCATGCCGCCCAGGGTCGCCCAGCCGCTGCTCGAAGGATCGGGTGGAAGGCGGAGTCCGTGTTGCGACGCGGCCCGGGTCAACTCGACCTGGGTGATGTTGGCGCTGGTGACCGCGCTGCGCGCTCCCGGGTTGAGCTCGAGGCGCCGCGGCATTCGCTCGCGCAGGTCGACGATCACCCCGCTGCCGACCGCGCTTCCAGGAATCCCGCTACCGGCGCCGCGCGCGGTGAGTCCAATGCGATGTTCCCCGGCCCACTCAATGAGGTCCCGAAGATCGGCCAAAGAGGAGGGAGTGGCAACGCCCGCCGGCACGATCCGGTAGATCCCGGCTCCCTCCGCATATGCGGCCAGAATCCTTGGATCGGTCTGTATCAGGGGAGCGGCGGATTTCGGGTGCGGCATAACGGAAACGTAGGCCGCCGTCCCTTGACAAGGAATGGCGGCCGGGAAAGGCTTAGCGAACATGTCGGATATCCAGCGGGCTCAGCTGATTCACATCGACGTCGATCGCCGCCTCGGCCATGAATGGGACGAGTGGGACGGCAAGCCGCTGCCGAACGCCGGCAACTACGATAGTCCTCCTCTGCTGTTCTTCGGCTGGTCGGCCGCCGCCATCGGCACGCTGCTTGGCGTCGTGGCGCTCGCGCTCTATCTGCTGGTGCCCCGCCTGGCCCTGGTTGCCGGCCCGATTTCGGGGGCGCTATGGCTCACGCTGGGCGGCCTTGCCGCGCTGGCCTGGGTCTGGTGGGGACTCCTGCTCCTCTCCTACCTCCTGCGCCGCCCGCTCCTGCCTGAACGTCTGGCCGAGCGCGGTCCCTACCTCCGACTCATGCGGCTCACCTCACGAGTGGCCGATCGCTTTGGCCGGCGGGACTGGGTCGAGAACGCGGCGGTCAAGGTGTACGATGCCTTGGCGCTCGATCGGGGGCGCAAGGTTGGCAAGGGCGAGTTGCTGCTGCTGATTCCCCGCTGCCTCTCACGCGCCGCGCTGGACGGCGTCCTGGCGATCGCCGGCCGATACGAGGTGCCGGTGTTCGTCGCTACCCGCGGTCAGCTGGCTCGCCGGGTGATCCGCGAGCGCCGTCCCCGGGCCGTGGTGGCGGTGGCCTGCGAACGCGACATGGTGAGCGGGCTGCACGACGTCGCGGGCAAGATCCCCGTGCTCGGCCTCACGATGACGCTGCCCGCCGGGCCCTGCAAGGACGCGGGCGTGGATCTGGCGCAGCTGGAGGAGTGGGTGCGGGCCTACGTGACTTGAGGCGGGAAGGCGGACGGGCGGACGGGCGGACAGGCGGACAGGCGGGAGTGTTGTCATCCCGAGGACCCCGAGCGGGGCGAGGGGGACGAGGGATCCCTATCGGTGCGAGCCCAAAGGGATCCCTCGCTCCGCTCGGGGATTCGGGATGACGGCATCCGCTGATCCCGCCTTGCCTCTCTTCCCGCCTTCCCGCCCGTCCGCCTTCCCGCCTTTCAAGGCAGCAGCTCCTTCGGTATCGGATTCCCCTCCCGCTCGTCATCCCACACCACCGACGCGATCCACCAGCGGGAGCCATCATTGAACAGCTGGACGCTGTTGACGCCCCGGCCGATCACCGGTCCGTCGAGCCGCTGGCGCATTTCGTAGCTGCTAAGCACCTGGGTCACGTTGCCGAAACTCCGGGTAGCCCGGCGCAGCTCGGTCTCGAAGAATCCCTGTTTGACCATCCCGCCATTAGCACCGTCCACGAACTGCTGGTGACTCATCGTGGTCGCACTGGTCTTGCCGTCCCTGCCTACGTTCATCGAGACGAACCGGATATCCGGGATGTAGAGCGTCCGGTCCCTGCTCCATTGGCGCGGCTGTCCCGCCGGGCCGGAGACGACCTCGTAGAAGGCGCGCATGATTCCGTCCAGCGAGCCGACGTCCTCTGTTCTGGCGGCGACGGTGGGGACATCGACGTGCTGCTGGGCGTTGAGGACCGTTGTGAGGGACAGGAGGGCGAGCAGAAGGGGGAGCTGGCGTTGCACGACGCGACATCTCATGAGATCTCCGGGTTCGAGAGGAGGATCGGGCGATCTCTCGTACGGCGTCACGGTTTGGCAGGTTCCGGGGCGGGCTCGGTGGAGTAGAGCTTGGCCAGCTCGGTGATGATCTCGGTCATCCGCTTGCCGACCGGGTGATCCGGCGGGACCTGGCGATCGAGGGCCCTGGGGGAGAGACTCGGGTCGGCCAGCGGGCGGAACACGGTCTCGATCACCACCCGGCTGTGCCCGGGACGCGAAGGGTCCACCCAGGCGCGGACCTGTACCACGTCGGGTCCCAGGCGCCGGCCGTGCGAGACCTGCTTGTCACGCACATTGAACCAGGCGGTCTCCACCATGCCATCCCTGGGCTCGACCCGAGTCAGGGGCAGGCTGTCGCCCTTGAGCACATCGGCCAGGGCCTCGGTCGCCTGCCGCACGCCCAGTTCGATCTCGGTCTGGGGCGCGCCGGTGACCGGCGGAAAGTAAGGCCGGGTCGTTGAGGCCTTGCACGCCGCGACGAGGGATAAGCAGAGGAGGAGATGACGCCTCAATGTCAGTTCCACGTTCCGCGTTCCGCGTTTTCGCTGACTTCTCACTTCCCACGTCTCACGTCTCACGTCGCACGTCTAGAGCCCCAGCTCCACCGGCACCGGTGGGTCCTTCGCGTAGTCGTAAAAGCCCCGCCCGCTCTTCCGGCCGTACAGCCCGGCAACGACCATCCGGCGGAGCAGCGGCGGCGGCGCGTAGCGGGTCTCCCGATACTCCTCGAACATGATGTCGCCGATCCGGGCGAGGGTATCGAGCCCGACGAAGTCCGCCAGAGAGAGCGGGCCCATCGGATGGCTCGCACCGAGGCGCATGGCGGTGTCGAGATCGGTCACCGAGGCGACGCCGCGTTCCACCGCCCGGATCGCGTCCAGGATATACGGCACCAGCAGCAAGTTGACGATGAATCCGGAGCTGTCCCGCGCGGCCACCGGCTCCTTCCCTATCCGGCGTACGAAGCCGAAAAGCTGGTCCACCGTCTCCTGGCTGGTGCCGATGCTGCGCACCACCTCCACCAGGGGCATCAGCGGCACGGGGTTGAAGAAGTGCAGACCCGCAAAGCGATCTTGCCGGGTGGTTCCCGCGGACATCGACGCGATCGTCAAGCTCGAGGTGTTGGAGGTGAAGATCGTGCGGGGCGGGCACAGTCGGTCCAGCTCGGACCAGAGCTCGCGCTTGATCACCGGATCCTCGGTGACGGCTTCGATGATCAGGTCACATCCGGTGAGCTCGGCCAGGTCGATGACGAAGGTCAGCCGCCCGAGGGCCGCCTCCCGGTCCGCCGCGCCCAGCTTGCCTTTCTCGACCAGCTTCGCGGTCGATTTCCCGATCGTGGCGCGACCCTTCTCGAGCTGGCTCGCGGCCGTGTCCCGGACCAGGACGCGATACCCCGCCTGGGCGGCCACCTGCGCGATGCCGCTGCCCATGAGCCCGCAGCCAAGGACGCCGATGGTGGAGATGGCTGGCATAGGGGTTGGTGACCAGGAGGTGGAGCCGTGAGCCAGTCTAGCGGCTAGCGGCTAACGGCTGACGGCTGACGGCTGACGGCTCACGACTGTATCGCCTTCCGCACTTCCTCGAGGATCGCGCCAACGACACCGCCGGCGCGGGGCGGCAGGGCATGGCTGGGCTTGGCCTCGCCACGTTCGAGGTGATCCAGCGCCCGCTCCAGGCCCAGCCCGACCCGGTCTACCACCGGCCGGAACTGTCGCAGGATACCCCAGCCGCCGGCCAGGCAGAAGGGGAGCGGCGCCAGCGCGAGCCAGAGGTAAGGACTCATCACGAAGAGCACCGCGCCGCCAGCGACCGCGGTCGCCCCGAGCGCCGCCGCTCCGCCAATGAAGCCCCCGCGACTCTGCCGCAGCTCGGCGGTGAGCGAAACGTGACAGAAGCCCGGCTCCAGCGGCATGACGGTCGCGGCCACCAGGCTGGCCTTGCTCAGCATGAACGGGCGGTTGCCCTGGAACACCGCCGAGGAGCGCCGCAGCGCCCCCTGCACTCCCCCCAGGGGCTCCCAGGTAATCCGACCCGGCTGCTGCCGCTGCAGGGTCAACAGCTCGTGATTGTCCATGTACTGGAGCAGGCGTTGTTCCAGGTCGTCCTGCTCGCCACGCACCACCCGTTCCGCCCGCACTGTTCCTGGTCCGATAGCGCGGTCGAGCCAGCCGATCGGGGCCGGAGCCAGCGCGCGGCTTCGCTCCTCCAGCATCGCCTGCTGCAGATACCGCTCCGGGATGCCCACTTCCTTGCCGAGGGAGATCACCTCCTCGGGCGAGAGCCCGTCGGCGATGTCCCGCTCGCCGGTCTGCAGTTCCGTGGCGCGCTGGATGATCCGCTCGATCGCCGAACGATCGATCTTCGAAGGCAGGTTGCTGGACACCGATAGTTCCGCGTTCCGCGTTCCGAGTTCCTGTCCCTTCTCACTTCTCACTTCTCACTTCTCACTCCTCACTTCTCACCGCTCACATCGCCTCGAGGATGACGGCCTGCCCTTGACCGCCGCCAATGCAGGCGCTCGCCAGGCCGTACCGGCCGCCCCTGCGCCGGAGGGCGTGCATCAGGTGCAGGGTGAGTCGGGCACCGCTCGCGCCCAGCGGGTGCCCCATCGCGATGGCTCCGCCGTCGATGTTGGTGCGGGCCCGGTCCAGGCCCAGTTCCTTCTCCACCGCGAGATACTGCGCGCCGAACGCCTCGTTGACCTCGACCAGGTCCATCTGCGCCAGGGTGAGTCCCGCCCGGGCAAGTGCCTTGCGCGCGGCGGGAGCCGGGCCGATGCCCATGATCCGTGGCTCCACGCCCGCTACACCCCAGGCGACGATCCGCGCCAGCGGCTTGAGTCCACGGGCGCTCGCGCCGGCGCCGCTGGTCAGCACCAGGGCAGCGGCGCCATCGCAGATGCCGGACGCGTTGCCCGCCGTCACCACCCCGTCCTTCTTGAAGTAGGGCGCGAGCTTCGCCAGTCCCTCGAGAGTGGAGTCCGGCCGCAAGTGCTCGTCCTGGGCCCAGGGCTCGGACTGCCGGGTCTTTCGGTTCTGGATCGGGACCGGAACGACCTCGTCCCGGAACACTCCTGCGGCCCAGGCCTCCCGGGTGCGCTGCTGGCTCTGCAGGGCGTACTCGTCGACCGCCTGCCGGCTGATGCCGTACTCGGCGGCGAGGTTCTCCGCCGTCTCTGCCATGGAAAGGCCGCATTGGGTATCCCGCAGCGCTTCCCACAGCAGGTCCTCGAGTGGGGCCGGCGGCCCGAGCCGGAGGCCCCAGCGCGCTCCGCGGACCACGTGCGGCGCCTGGCTCATCGATTCGGTTCCGCCGGCGAGTACAGCGGTAGAGTCGCCTAACAGAATCTGTTGTGCACCCTGGACGATCGCCTCGAACCCCGAGCCGCACAGCCGGTTCACCGTGACGGCAGGAGTCTCGACCCTGCACCCGGCCTTGAGCGAGACATGCCGAGCGAGGTAGATAGCGTCGGCGCTGGTCTGGAGCACGTTGCCGAAAACCGCGTGATCGATGTCGGTCGCCGCAAGGCCGGAGCGCTCGATCGCGCCTCGCGCGGCGAGGGCCCCAAGGTCAGTGGCGGAGAAGTCCTTGAGGGCGCCGCCGAAGGTGCCGAACCCGGTCCGGACTCCCGCGACAATCACCACATCCTGCGCCTGCCCCTGAGTGGGCATTGGGACTCCCTATATAAGGAAAGGGGCGTCGGGGCGGGAAATATGGCCGGGGGGGGAGGGCGAAGTCGAGCGGAGGGCTAAGTCTTTACGGGGGTGGAAGTTCGTGGGATCTGTGGGACGGACGAGACGGACGCGACGGACGCGACGGACGAGACGGACAAGACGGACGGGTGCTCCGCGCGGACAGGTCCGGCGGGGCCGCCCTGACCGCCCCGACCGTCTCGACCGTCCCGTCCGACTCAACTCCGCCCCAGCACCTGCTGCCGCCGGGCCGTACTGTGCTGGTCCCAGAATACCCGAAGCGGGGCCCCGCCCCGGCCGATCCCACCCACGCGGATCTCGTACACAGTGGTCCGCGATGGGAGAAGTTCGAACACCGTGGTGCGACTGGCACGGGGGAACGACTCGGTCCGGGCCACGATCGGGTTCTGCTCGCCGGGCAGAAGCGTCCGGACCTGGATGGCGGCTCCGTCGGTCAGCTCCACCCGGTACACCTGGCCGGCGTCGAGTGTTACCCGGACGAACTCGGTCGGCGAGGTGAACTCGTGCGCCAGGATCAGTGTGTCGCGTGGAGCGCTGTCGCGAGGGATCGCCGGTGCGGGTGAGAGCAGCGTGAGTGTGAGCGCCAGTGTCCCGAGGCCTTCCAGCATTGTCCGGCTCCTTGTTGGCCGGGTGCGCGCTCGCACCCGGGTGTCCGGAGGGATGGACGACCACGGGCCGACCGGGGCGCACACTCAGGTGTGTGGGGCCGACGGGTGTGTGGTTTCGCGCGAGTCAATGCGTCGCAGGACGGGCCAGGAACAGCACCCGTCCGCCACTGGCGGACGACAGGGCGATGATTGCTCCACTCGCCACGTGCTCGGCCAGGAACCGGCGGGTCTCCGGTCCCTCGGCGAGCTCCCGCTCGGAGATGGTCCACTCGGAGCCCATCCACTCGCGCAGGATCCGCGAGAGCTCCACCTGCCGGCGGAGGGCAGGCTTGGCCTCCCGACTGGCGAACACTACGCAGAAGAAGTTGCCCGAAGCCCGGATCTCGCAGTCGTAGGTACCGGGAAGGTCCAGCGTCGACTCGCGCGCCTTGTCGCCGCCCGACCCGGCAATCGGCTCGCCGGTAATGCCGCGGAAGGAATCCCGCGCTGCCGGCAGCAGGGAATCCAGGACTGCCCGCCAGCGCCGGGCGTCGATTCGGATGCTGAGGCAGCTCTGGAAGCTGTGCACCAGCTCCCTGCCGCTCTGGTGGGTGAGGTCGCCGGCACTGTGGCGCCACTCCCGCTCCAGCTGGTCGAGATGCCGGCCCTTGATCATGCCGGCGTCCAGCATCAGCTGGATGGCCCAGCAGTCGGCCTCGTCTTCCTGTTTGCGCCGCTCCTCGATAGTGGTGGCATGCCCGTAGACGTGCCGCAGGGTGATATGAGCGCATTCGTGCAGGTACACGAACAGCCGGCTTACTTCGGAGACGCCCGCCATCGCCCGGCGATTCCAGTAGATGACCGGCTGATGATCTCCCACCCACGATGCCCAGGCCAGGTTGGGCAGTTCGGTGCTCTCCTCCTGCCGGACCGGCGCGCCGCTCCGGTCGAGACAGGCGTTGAACGGGATCTGGGCGGTGGCGGTCGCGGGAAGGACGCCTGTCGCCCACAGTCCGAGCAGGCAGGTTCGCAAGCCTGCAGCAGGACGGATCATTGGTAGTACCCCAGCCCCAGGGTCATCATCTCGCTCTCTACCCTGTGAGTCCCCTCCCCGCGATTCCCGACGAGATAGTGGTGCCAGGCAAGGGTGAAGCTCCAACCCTTGCCACTCGGATTCACCCGGATGTTCCGGCTGAGATAGACGCCGGGGGCGACGAGCGTCGGATTGCGGTTCACCTTGCTGACCATCCCGAACCCGCCCCGGAGCAGGGCGCCCACTTCGGTATTCGACTGGCCCCTCGGCCGCCCGCCGATGATCCGCACCCGTGGCTCGAGGAAGAACCACAGCGTCCCATTTGACCGGGGCCGGCTGTCCCAGGCGAGACCGGCCGCACAGCCGCTCACCAATCGGAGGATGCCGGGCCCCTGGCGGGCGGAGAAGCAGCCTTCCAGGTGTGCGCCGGCCCGGTCGCTGTCGGTCAGTCCCTCGCCGGCGGTGTTGAGCTCGAACCCGCTGTGCCGGCCACCGGCGATCTCGCCGCCGATCTCCCAGCCGGGCTCGGACAGCACCTTCTGCCGCCGGCGGGAGGCGCGGATGTCACGATAGAGCCGGAGGGTCACGACGGGACCGCCGGACAACAGGCGAAACTGGTACTCAGCATCGGCGCGAGGATACACCGACAGCACCGTTTCTCCACTCGCTCCCGGAGCGTCAGACTCCTCGCGGGCGAAGAATACCGGTGGTCCACCCTTGATCGGATAGATCTCGAGAGACGCGTCCCCCGTACTCAGAACGGCGCGATACACCTGGCCTTTCAGCAGGAACACTCGGGCGTATTCACCCGGTCCGGTGAACGCATGCTCCAGGACCAGCACATCGGTGCTGTCCCGAGGCTGGGACACTCTGGCGGCGGTATCCTGCTGGGCGGCGGCAACAGTGGTAGCGGCGATCGTGTTGCAGGCGAAGATGAACCAGGTGCGCATGACTCCTCGAGCTGTCCGGCGAGCTACCCCTCTCCAAGGGAGTGACCGCAGTTGATGCAGTGACGCCACCCGAGCTCCAGTTCGGCCTGGCATTCGGGGCAGCGAGTAAAGCTCTGGTTCTGCCCGCAATGGGGGCAGAAGTTCACGGTTCGCCCCGCGGGAAGGTGTCCGCCGCAGTAGCTGCACCGCGGCCCGGACTCGAGTCGCAGGACCGGCGGTCGGTGCGGCTCGGGCTCGGCCGTCATCCGTGGCGGCGGGGGGACCATGGGCGGAACCGGCTCCGCGGTGAACGGCATCCGCCGCGCGGAATCGGGCGGCATGGCCAGAGGTGGCGGTGGCGGTGTGGGTAGAGCGGGGTCCAGATACTCTTCCTCCGCCGGGGCGAAGGCTTCGTCCGGGCCGGGGCCGAGGGCATGAGCCAGCGGCTCGCCACCGAGCACCAGCTCCGCCTGGCGATGTTCGCCCAGGATGCCGAGGTCCGGATTGGGGGTGGTCAACTGGTCGCGGAAGACCAGGGTCACATCGTCCGACAGGAGTCGCACGAACCCTCCCTCGCCTGAGCAGAGCCTGAGGACCAGCATGTCATAGTCCTCGGCCGAATCGATGCCGAGCGCGCGACGGGTGGTGCGGTAGGGGATGACCGAACTCAGGAGATCACCGAGCGCGATGGGACGGTGCAGGCGAGCCGGGTCGATGGCGATTAGGTTATCCACCAGGCGGCGGAACAGCCGTTCGAGGTCGGTCATTGAACTGGTCAGAGTAGAGCCCGCCTCCCGCACTGTCAAGCAAGGAATGACCATGCGAGCCCTTTCCCTCGCCCTTGGTACACTCCTCGTGGCCGGCTCGCTTTCGGCCCAGGGTACCTGCCACCCGGACACAGACTCCCGGGAGGCCGATCTCTTCGGCCACTTCTCAGTCCCCCTGGCCTTCAGTCCGGCCCAGGCGCCGTGGCTCTACCAGCCGGGGACCATCCAGATCGGGCTCGAGGGAACCTACCTCCCCGACGCCAGCGATCGGATCGCTACTCCGACGACCTGCCGTCCCGGGAAGCCTCCCGAAAACGTCAACCTGCTGACCGCCTATCCGCGGCCGCGGATCGGTTTCGAGCTGGGCGACGGCGTTCTGCTCGAGGCGAGCTGGATTCCGCCGGTCCGAATCAACGGGGTGCGGCCCAACCTCTGGAGCTTTGCGCTTTCCCGAACTGTCCCGGTCGACCGCCGGGGCACGATGTTCATGGGCCGGGCGCATACCACGCTGGGCAACCTGCGGGCCCCGATCACCTGTCCGAAGAAGGCGGTGCGGGACCCCGGCAATCCCAATTGTTTCGGCGGAGAGGTTTCTGATGACCGGTACAGCCCCAACATCTTCGGCGTGGAGCTGGCCTTCGGCTGGGCGCTGAGCCAGGGGCGGATCCGTCCCTACCTGGGCTCGGGGTACAACATTCTCCACCCGCGTTTCCGGGTGAACTTCACCGACTCCGGCGGCATTCTGGACAATCAGAAAGTGGAAGTAAACCTGAGCCGCTGGGTCTTCTTCGGGGGGCTGACCTTCGCGCCGACCCCGCGCTTCAACATTTCGACCGAAGCCTACACCGCGCCTAGTGACCAGATCACCGGCAGACTCAAGGCGACGCTGCTGATGGGCGGGCGGCGGGGGCGCTGACCCCGCCTGTTCTCCCTCACTGCTCCGACTCGGCCAGTCCGAACTTCTCTCCCGCCTTGAGCCGCTTTTCCAGCTCGGTGAATGCAGCGTCCGGGTCGTATCCCTCGAACAACCCCCGGGCCTGCCGGGTCTCGAGCCAGGCCGGGAAGCCGGATTCCACCGCGCCGTGCGAGGTGATCTGCTCGGTCGCGGCCTTCACCGCCAGGTCGTTGGCGTACTCGTTCTTCGGGTGACCCTTGTGGCCCCGGACCCAGGTCCACTGCACCTCATGCCGCCTGGCCGTGTCCACCAGCACCCGCCACAATTCCAGGTTCTCGATAGCGCCGCCCTTGCGGGTCCAGCCCCGGGCCATCCATCCGGGTACCCACTCCCGCATCCCCTTGATCAGGTACTCCGAGTCGGAGACCAGCAGCGCGCGGAGCCGGCGGCCCTTGCCCGCCAGCAGCTGCAGGGCCGCGACGGCGCCCGCCAGGGCCATGCGGTTGTTGGTAGTATCGGGGGCGTGGATGTAGAAATCCCGGCGTTGAACCCCGCCGCCGGCGCGAGCTTCGATCAGGCCACCGGCGCCGCCGGGCGTTGCGCCCTCGCGGCCGTTGCCCAGGCAGCTTTCATCAAGATGCAGGACGGCGATGGGAAGCGGAGGCGCGGGCACCAGGCGTGGCGGGTTCCATGTGGACCAGGACGGGGATTTCGGTGGCCCGCAAGATAGCCTCGGTATGGGACGGGACCAACCAGCCTTGTTCCTCGCGATGGGCACCGACGAACAGCGCGTTGGAGCCCAGCCTCGCGAGGGCTCCCGTCACCGCGGTGTCCAGCGGCCCCTCCGCCAGGTGCAGCTCGAAGTCCAGCGGGGCCATGGAGAGCGCACCGGAAGCCCGGGCGAGCGTCTGCCGCCCTTCGTCGGTGTCCTGGCCGACGTGCAGCACGTCGAGGTGCGCGCCGGTGATCCCCGCGAACCGCGCGGCATACGCCAGGGCACCCTCGCTTGCGGGTCCGCCGGCATAGGCAACCAGGACCCTGTCCATGGGGGTTGGCTCAGCGCCGGAGACCAGCACCGGCCGCGGGCAGCGGCGGATGAGCTCGCGGGTGTCGGGACCGAGCGGATCGGCGGCCAGCGGGTTCTCCGACCCACGCACTCCCGTCCTCCCCACGACCACGACCCCCACCTGGTCGGCAAGTTCACGCAGTACTTCCACCACGTCGCCAGTGCGGCTTACGGTTTCCACCTCGAGCCCCGCCCGGCGGACTGCTCCCGCGCCGTCATTCAACATCTCGTGGGCCGCCCGGTGCAGGTCGGACTCGGATGGCGGCACGTTGTCCGTGGACCACTCCATCCACGCGGCTCCCATCACCTCCCCGGCCCGCACCGGATCGGGCCGGAAGACATGCGCCAGGACGATCCGGGCCCGGAACCGCTGCCCGACCTGGATTGCCTGGGCAAGCGCCACCTGGGCCTGGACCGATCCGTCGAGGCCCACGAGAAGGGAGGTGAACATGCTCTCAGGGTGGGGCGTGGGACGGGTATAGTCAAGGGTGCCGGTCTGGGAGGCCGCTCGATTTCAATGCGGGAACGGTGGAGGATTCCCTCTATCGTTCCGTTCGGACCCCTCGCCGTTCACCCTCCACCGTTCACCGCTCACTGCCCACTACTGTTCCAGCACCTGCATTGCCTCGATGTCGTCCAGCACAAAGGTCATCTCCTCGCCGGTCATCGGGAGCCGGCCGACGAACGCCTCACGATTCCCCGCTGTGGTGATCCTGACGGCGATGACGATATACTCCGTTCCTCTCCTGCTGAGCGCCACCCGGCGGCCGTTCCTGGCAGCACTCTCCAGCTGGTCGAGTCGCTCGGGCGTCCACCGGAGCGGCATCAGTCGCGCTCCACGGTCAGGGTCCCGGCCGCCTCCGCCGTGAGCTCGCCGATGACGGCGCGGGCCATGGTTCCTTCGCGCTCCAGCGCGGTGATCAGGCGCGCCACCTCCGCCGGCGGCACGGCCAGCAGCAGTCCCCCCGAGGTCTGGGCGTCGGTCGCGAGCAGTCGGTCTGCCGGGGTGACCCGTGGTCCCCAGACCACGCCGGCCGCAGCTTCGAGGTTGCGCCGGGTTCCTCCCGGAACAACCCCAGCCTCTGCCAGCTCCAGTGCTCGCGGCAACAGCGGCAGCCGGTCTGCCCGGACCCTGGCTCCGACGCCGCTTTCGCGCAGGATGTTGCCCAGGTGGCCGAGCAGTCCGAATCCGGTGATGTCGGTGGCGGCACGGACCCCGTGCGCCAGCGCGGCGCGCATTGCGCCGTCGTTCAGCGCGGTCATGCTGGCGATCGCCTCGGGCATCTCGGCCTCGGTCAGGCGCTCCTGCTTGAGAGCGGTGGAGAGAATGCCGGTGCCGAGTGGTTTGGTGAGCACCAGAACGTCCCCCGCCCGGCCGGCCCGGTTGGTGAGCAGCCGGCCGGGGTGCGCCTCGCCAAACGCCACCAGCCCGACGTGAGGCTCGAGCGAGTCGATCGAATGGCCGCCCACGATCGGGCATCGGGCCCGGGCCGTGATCTCGGCCATCCCCATCTGCACCTCGCCCAGGAGTTCCAGGGGCAGCTTCTCCCGCGGCCAGCCCACCAGGCTGAGGGAGAACAGGGGCGTCGCGCCCATCGCATAGACGTCGCTCAGTGCGTTGGCCGCGGCGATCCGGCCCCACGTGGCCGCATCGTCGACGATCGGCGTGAAGAAGTCCACCGTGGCCACCAGTGCGCGGTCCTCGCTGATCTGATAGACCGCCGCATCATCCCGGGTTGCCGCGTCTACCAGGATCCTCGGATCCCCAGCCGCGGGTACGTGGCGCAGCACCTGCGCCAACTCGGAGGGTCCGAGCTTGCAGGCTCAACCCGCGCCGTGCGAAAGTGTGGTCAGCCGGATACGGGGTTTCTGGTCGTGGGGCTGGTCGGGCATTGCGTACTCGAGGTGAGCAGTGAGCAGTGAGAAGTGAGGAGTAAGAAGTAAGAAGTAAGAAGTGAGAAGGTGGTGCAAAGCGACACGACTTGCGCAATAGGCGATTGATGTCAACCTACGGCTAACGGCTAACGGCTAACGGCTAACGGCTAACGGCTAACGGCTAACGGCTAACGGCTAACGGCTAACGGCTAACGGCTAACGGCTAACGGCTAACGGCTAACGGCTAACGGCTAACGGCCAACGGCCAACGGCTAGAGCCCAACGGCCGACGGCCAGGGCCCCATCACCAACCCCAGCACTACGCCCGCCAGCACGATTCGGACAACCCCGGCGAGCGCCGGTTTCCAGGGGATCCCGCCTCCCGGGTGGCTCCTGAGCCGCGACGGGATCTCCATGAGCGCCCCAACCAGGAGAAACAGCAGCACGTCGCCGCCGCTTCCCAGGCTGCCGAACCACAGGCCCGCAAAGAGGGTGAGCAGCAGTGCTTCGATGGCGTTGGTCAGCACTTCGGTGCGAGCCGGTGGGAGGGTCTCTCCGGGGGTCTGCCGCAGCCGCCGTTCCGCCGTCTGCCAGACGACAAACAGCAGCGTGACTGCCGCCCAACCCAGAACCACCCGGGTAAACGCCATCCGTGTCCTAGAAGGTGGCGCGCAGCGAGTCTGTCAGATACAGCTGCCCGCGAACCATGACCCGCTCCACCGAACGGGTGTTGCGGATGTCGGTCAGGGGATTCGAACGGAGCACCACCAGGTCGGCCAGTTTGCCCGGCGCGACCAGCCCCAGGGAGTCCGCGCCCAGCAGCTGGGCGGTGTTCCGGGTGGCGGTCTCCAGCGCGTCCTCCGGGGTGAGGCCCGCATTCACCAGCAGCTCGAGCTCGGTGTGGAGGCTCCACCCCGGAACCAGCATCTGATTGCTCGCGTCGGTACCGGCCACGATCCTGCCGCCGGCGGACCGGAAGGCCCGCAGGAACAGATCCTGATTGGGCCGGGAGGCCCGGAACAGCGCGAACTGGGCGTCATCCCATCCCGCCCGCGCCTTGAGGTCGGGCAGGTTCCAGCGGGTGACCTCGGAGTCGGGCACGGACTTGACGTCATCGCTGCCCAGCACCGCGGGGTCGTCCAGCCGGCTGAAGGTCTCGTGCAGGACCAATGTGGGGATGATGGCCACCCGGCCTTCCGCCAGGGCGTTTGCGACCCGGGTCAGGCTGGCCGAATCGAGCGAGGCCCAGCTCCTCTCGAAGTAGTTCCAGCCGGCAAAGAAACTCTTGCGGTGCTCGGCGTAGAACTTCTCCGCGTTCGCGCTGGCCGCCTCGGGGACGCCGCTCATGTGCTCGATCGACGTGACACCCAGCCGCATGGCCGTGAGCGCATCGGTCAGGCCCAGGTGTCCGGTCACCTTCAGGTTGAAGGTGTTCGCTTCGTCTATGAGCGGCTTGAGCAGCTCCGGCGTGATCTTGCTGTAGATCTTGATGTAGTCCACTCCGGCCACCGCCCGCGCATCCACGGCCCGGCGGGCCTGATCACCGTTGCGAATGCCGGTGGCGTCCCCGTAGGTGGGTGGGATGCCGTCGATCATAGCCCCCGCGCTGTAGATCCTGGGCGCCACCTCGCCGCCCAGACTCACCTCTTCCTTGAGCGCCAGGATCGAGTCGCCCTGGCCGTGCACGTCCCGCACGCTGGTCACACCCGCCGCGACGTATCGGCCGAGGGCCCAGCGCTGGGTGTGGGCGTGGCCGTCGATCAACCCGGGAATGATCCACCGTCCGGTGACGTCCACCTCCACCGCGCTCTTGGGGATCTCGAATCCTTCCCGTGGCGCCACCGTCTCGATCCGTCCCTGGTAGACCACGATCACCGCGTCGCGCAGCACCGCATCGCCGGCACCGCTGATCACGTTGCCTCCAACCAGGGCAATGCGGTCCTTGTGCTTGGGCGTGCAGGCCAATCCAAGCACGACCAGGACAAGCACGGTGGAACGCCATCGGTTCCACGTTCCGCGTTCCGCGTTCCGAGTTGATGAGCATAGCCTTCCCCGCCGAAGGTCGGATTCGGTCCTCGGCACGGTGGGGGATTGAGGGGACACAGAATCAGGGCTCACGTCGCCATGCGCGCTGTACCCGTCCGTTCCGCCCCTCAAACGCGGAACGTGGAACCCGGAACGCGGAACATCAGTCCGACGATGCATAATCATGCAGAATCTTCCGCGTTTGCCGAACGGCTGAACTGCGCGGTAGTCGTGCTGGTGAGCTCGGTGCGATCGGGGAGGGCGGGGGTGGATGAGGCGGCGGGAGCGCACCCGGGCAGGGTCATCAAAACACACGCGGTTCCCGCGATTGAGGGCATGGAGAGCGGAGCAGGAGAACGGCGAGAATCCAGGACCCGCAGGTTGAGAGCGGCCACGAAGGCTCCATGGGGTGATCGTAAGACGTGAGACGTAAGACGAGCGACGTGAAGCGGGTGCTGTGATCTCGGAGCCTCACTGCGGCCGTCTCACCACCTGCCACTCGGGTCTCTCGTCTCACGCCCAACGTCTCACGTCTTACGTCTTACGTCTCACACCTCACGCCCCCCAAAGCTGCCCGGCCCCGCCCGGTGGCGCAAGATGAGGCCTGGTGGCCCCTTCCGCGTTACCCGCCGACCGGGGTAGCGTTGGTCCATGGGCTTCCTCGACTGGATCCGGCGGGCTCCCGCCCATCCCCTCATCCTGGTGAGCAATCGCGAGCCGTTTGTGCACCACCGCACTCCGGAGGGCGGGGTACGGGTGGAAGCGCCGGCGGGCGGACTGACCACCGCGCTGCAGCCGGTGATGGCCGCCTGTGGCGGCACCTGGGTGGCCTGGGGCAGCGGTTCGGGCGACTTCGACGTGACGGACCGCGGGGACACCGTGCTCGTGCCACCCGACCGCCCGGCGTATCGGCTGCGCCGACTCCGCCTGACTCCCGCCGAGGTCCAGGGCTACTACGTCGAGACCGCCAACCGGGCCTTGTGGCCCCTGTGTCATTCGCAGCTCACCCGGTTCGTCTATGACGCCGCCGACTGGCACTGGTACCGCCTGGTCAACGAACGATTCGCCGCCGCCGCCATCGCCGAGGCCGGCGGAGGCGCCGCCACCTGCTGGGTGCAGGACTATCACCTGAGCCTGGTTCCCGGCATGCTCCGCCGGGTGCGCAACCTGTTCGTCCATCAGTTCTGGCACATCCCCTGGCCCTCGCCTGACATCCTCCGCTTCCTGCCCCAGGCACGGACCCTGATCCAGGGGCTGCTGGGCAATCACCTGCTGGGCTTCCAGACTGTAGGGGATGCGCGGAACTTCTTTGCCGGGGTGCGCCGGTTCGTGCGCGAGGCCGTGGTCGAACCGAGCCGAGGCCTGGTTCGATACCGTGGCCGGCGCACGGTGGTACGGAATTTCCCCATCTCCATCGACGTGGCCAGCTTCGAGCAGCTCGCCCGGTCCCACGAAACCGCAATGGTCGCCCGGCGGGTGCGGCTGGAGGCGCTCCCCGGCGATGGTCAGCTGCTCCTGGGTGTGGACCGGGTGGACTACACCAAGGGAATCCCGCGCCGGTTCGATGCGATTGCCCGGATGTTGCAGGATCATCCAGAGCTCATCGGCCGGATGGCGCTGCTGCAGGTGGCCGTTCCCAGTCGCACCGATGTCCCGGAGTACGCCGCCTACGAACAGGAGATGCTGGACCTCGCCACCGAGGTCAATGCCCGGTTCGGGCGGGCGGGATGGGTCCCGATCCGGCTGGAGCGGCAGTCGCTCGACCATGCGACCCTCACGGCCTACTACCGCGCGGCCGACGTCTGCATTGTCTCGCCGCTGCTGGACGGCATGAACCTCGTGGCCAAGGAGTACGTCGCCTGCCAGGAGGGGCGCTTCGGAGTGCTGGTGCTGTCCCGCTTCGCGGGGGCGGCGCGGGAGATGCGCGAGGCGCTGCCGGTGAATCCGTACGATATTGGGGCGACTGCCGAGACCCTCTACCGGGCCATCCGGCTCCCCGCCGCGGAACGGGAACGCCGGCTTTCGGCCCTCCGCCGCAGGCTGAGTCGTAACACCATTCAGGACTGGATGGACGACATCTTCGCCGAAGTTGCCAGTCTTCGGCCCGAGGCGTGAGCATCCCGCTGAGCCGCGGCGTCGCGCCCGGCGGCGCGTTCCAGATGCTCGCCCAGGCGCGGCGGCCGCTCCTGTTTCTGGATCTGGACGGCACCCTGGCGCCCATCGTGAACCGGCCCGGGCGGGCCCGCGTGCCGCCCGGCACCAGGCGGATCCTGCTGCGCCTCCGCGCCGCTGGAGCCACGGTGGTGCTGGTCTCGGGACGCGCCGTGGCGGGGGTACGTCATGTTGCCCGCACTCCGGTCGACGCGATCCTCGGCGACCACGGGGCGTGCCTCTTCGCCGGCGGACGCATGTACCCCTGGATCCCCGCGAGCAAGGCGCGTTTTACCCATGCCGCGGACCGGCTGGAGCGGCTGCTCGAGGGTATGCCCGGCGTGCGCTTCCAGCGGAAAGAGCGCTCTCTCGCCATTCACCTCCGGCTGCCGCGGGGGGACGGTGGCCGCACCGCCCGGCGGATCGCCGCCCTGCTCCGGGCGGAGGGGCTGAGAGTGCTCTTCGGCCACCGCGTGCTGGACGCCCAGCTTCCCGGAGTCAACAAGGGGCGGGCGGTGCTCCGCTGGCTGCGGCTCCACCCCGATCACGACGCAGTGTTCTATGCCGGGGACGACACCACGGATGAGGATGCGTTCCGCGCCCTCAAGGGGCGGGCCGTGACCGTTGCGGTCGGACCCAGAACGCGGCACGCTGCATACCGGACCTCGGGCCCCAGGACCCTGGCTGCCTGGCTCGCTCGACTGGTCCGTGCGCGGGACGGCTTCCGCACCGCCCTTCCCGCCCGTTCCGACATTCCCGCTAGCCGCGGGCGGAGACCATGACCCAGCTCCCGATCGCCGACTACGGTCTCATCGGAGACATGCGTACCGCGGCCCTGGTCAGCCGGCACGGAAGCATCGACTGGTGCTGTCTCCCCCGGTTTGACAGCGGGAGTGTATTTGCTGCCCTGCTCGACTCCGAGCGGGGCGGCACCTACAGTGTACAGCCGGTGGACGACGGCTTCACCGCCCGGCAACGCTACCGGCTGGGGACCAACATCCTCGAGACCATCTTTCGGACCGAAGATGGCGAGCTGCAGCTGGTCGACTTCATGCCGGTCGGCTTCGACGGCCACCCGTCCGGTCCCCATCCCGAGATTCACCGCCAGATCAGCTGCCTGGGCGGCAGCTCCGCGATCCGGGTGCGGTTCATGCCCCGGTTCGGGTATGCCTCCCGGGCCACCCGGCTCGAATCGCTGCGCGGCGGCCTCTACGCCACCGATCGGACCGACCAGGTGGTGACGCTGAGCTGCACCCGGCCGCTCGGATGGAGCGTGGAGCAGGGCTCGGCGGTCGCGACCCTGACACTGAAGGAAGGGGAGTCGGAATGGCTGGTACTGCGCTATGACGACGACGACATCAATCCGGTCGACGAATACGCCAGCGCCGAGAAGCTGGAGCTTACCGCGGCATTCTGGCGGGTGTGGAGCTCCCGCGTTCGCTACGTCGGTCCATTCCGCCGTCAGGTGGAGCGCTCCGCCCTGGCGCTCAAGCTGCTGACCCACAGCGAGACCGGGGCGATCATCGCAGCGCCGACCACTTCCCTGCCCGAAACCCTGGGCGGCAGCCGGAACTGGGATTACCGCTTTGTCTGGCTCAGAGACGCGGCGTTCACCCTCGCGGCGCTGGAGCGGGTGGGCCATGCCGCCGAGGCCGATCAGTTCATGCGCTTCCTGAAGCGGGTCACCCGGCACGAGGGTGGCGGTCACCTGCAGATCATGTACGGCATCGACGGCCGTCGGGACCTGGTGGAACGGCAGCTCGATCACCTGTCAGGATACCGTGGCTCCCGTCCGGTCCGGGTGGGGAACGGGGCCGCCGACCAGCTGCAGATCGACGTCTATGGCGAGGTCCTCGAGACTGCGGAGATCTGGCGCCGCAATCACCCGATGACCGAAGGCACCTGGCGCGTTCTCCGGCCGCTGGTCGACTGGGTGAGCCACAACTGGCACCGGCCGGATTCCAGTATCTGGGAGGTCCGGGGCGAGGTACGGCACTACGTGTACAGCAAGGTGATGAGTTGGGTGGCGCTGGACCGCGGCATCCGCATGGCCGAGCAGCTCCGCCTGGACGGTGCCCCCGACCGGTGGCGCGGAGAGCGCGACCGGCTTCGCGCGGAGATTCTCGACCGGGGCTGGAGCAGCGAGAAGCAGTCTTTCATCCAGGCCTACGAAAGCCCCACCACCCTGGATGCCTCCACCCTGGCGATGGGGTTCGTCGACTTCCTGCCGTGGGATGACCCGCGGATGCAGGCGACCGTGCGGGCCATCGCCACCGAGCTAACCAGTCCCGACGGGAACCTGGTGTACCGCTACCGCGGACCGGACGGTCTCGAGGGCGAGGAAGGCGCGTTCTCCATCTGCACCTTCTGGCTGGCCGAGGCGCTGTTCCACTCCGGCGACCGTGTGGGCGCCGACCGGATCTTCCGAGGCATGCTGGAACACGCCAACCATCTCGGGCTCTATTCCGAGGAGCTGGACCCGGCGACGGGGGAGTTCCTCGGAAACTTCCCGCAGGGCTTCACCCACATTGCCCTGATCAACTGCGCCGTCGCGCTGGGGGCGGACCCGCTCCCCGCTCAGCGCGACGGCCCCGAGGTCGAGTCGATCGGGTAGCGGGCGTACCAGCTGAGCATGTAGAGCTGGGCGTGCTCAGCACCCGATCCGACAGACACTGGGACGATTGGAAGTGGTCTTGTTTACGCCACCTCCCAAGCCCGACATCCCGAGGACGCAGTACCCCCCCCGGTGGCATTTCTCAGTTCTCCTGCGAACCTGGACGAAACGCGGTCGGGAAAAGACGAGCGCCCCGACCCCTTGGAGGGGCCGGAGCGCTGCACGCTGCAGCCGGGGGCTACCGCTTCTTCTTCTTGCCACCCTTCTTTGCGGCCTTCTTCGCGGCTTTCTTGGCGGCTTTCTTGGCGGCTTTTCTGGCGGGCTTCTTGGCCGCCTTCTTCGCTGCCTTCTTGGCCGCCTTCTTGGCCGGCTTCTTCTTGGCGGCGGCCTTCTTCTTGGGCTTGGCGGCGGGCTTCGGAGCGCTCGACGGGGCGGCCGCTGGCATTTCAGACATCGGTGCGGGCGCGGGTGGCTCGAACGGGGTCGGCGCAGGGTCCATCCATCCGGAATCCGTCCAGCTCATCTCCATATCGTGCAGCTCGGCCATGGCGCTTCCTCCAGAGACTGCCGCGGCGAGACACCCGCCGCCGGTGCACGGGCTTCAACGCCCGTCACGAGAGTGGAACGCAGAAAAGATGCACTTCTTCTGCTCTTGTGCAAGGCGTCGCTCAGACATCAATTCGTGGTCGAAGCTCATTGCGATTCGCGCAGTCCGATGCGATGTACTGAGCACCGCCTCCGCGCCTCATGCCCCCGCCTCCGCCTGATGGGGGAACCTCATCCGCGATCCACCAATGCGACATAAGCTATTTATTTGCAACGTCTTACGTAATTCGCTCTGGCTGGTTCCCGGGCTCGTCGCCAACTCCGCCGCCGGACAGAGCATGGACTCCCTGCTCCGTCCGGTCGATCCGATCCCGCTCGGCGTCGAGCTTACCGGCCCCGCGCGACCCGGTGCCTATGTCAGCGCCGTCGGCCGGCGAGCGCTCGCGATGGGGACCGAACGCGGTGGGTTCGAGGTCTGGACCTGGCCGCTCAAACTGGTGCATCAGTTCGAGCTGCGCTTCCTGACCCCCCTGTTCAATGAGCCGATCCCCGGAAGGAGCATCGCCCGCGAGGTGGAAATCACACCGGCGGGCCCGGTCATCACCTATACTCACCCTGCCTTCACGGTGCGCCAGCGGATCTTCGTCCCGGAGGACCTGCCGGCCGTCGTGATGCTGCTCGATGTCGACGCGGTGCGGCCGTTGGAGATCCTGGCGGACTTCGTCTCCGACCTCGAGCTGGCCTGGCCCGGCGCGATCGGTGGCCAGTACGTGTTCTGGGATCAGGATGCGCGGGCGTTCATCCTCTCGGAGAGCCAGCGCAAGGTGAACGGGATGGTCGGGAGTCCGTTCACCACCTCCGCCACCAACCAGCCGGCTCACGACGTGCCCGACGCACCGAGCCAGCTCCGGATCTCGGTTGGAGATCCGGCCCGGGTGCCAATGCCCAAACCGGGCGAACCCGCCGGGCGGCTGACCTCGCTCCGGGTGCGCGGCATTCCCGTCGTCCTGGTCGGTGCCGCGGCCCCTCGTGACAGCGTCAAGGCGATTTACCGCCGGGTCCTGGCCGAGATCCCCCGGCTGTACCAGGAGCGGGTGGCACGGGCCCGGACCGTGCTCGATCAGTCGCTCTCGCTCGACTCTCCCGATGCCGAGCTCGACCGGGCGCTCCGCTGGGCGGAGCTCAACCTGGACGAGGCCCTGGTGTGCAACCCAGACCTCGGCTGCGGGCTAGTGGCGGGATATGGGCCGAGCGAGCCGCGAGGGGCCCGGCCCGGATTTGGCTGGTTCTTCGGCGGGGACGCGGCCGTCAATTCGCTCGGCCTCGACGCCACCGGTCAGTTCGACCTGGCCCGCCAGGGGCTCGAGTTCTTCGCCCGTTACCAGGGAGCCGATGGGAAGATCCCCCATGAGATCTCCCAGAGCGCCGGGCGGATACGCTGGTTCGAGGACTTCCCTTACGCGTTCTATCACGCCGACACCACGCCCTACTGGCTGTTGGCGTGGGGCGACTACTGGAAGGCCACCGGCGACGGCGAGACCATCCGCCGGATGTGGCCCGTCATCCTGAAGGCCTATCAGTGGTGCAAGGGCACGGTCGACCCTGCCACGGGGCTCATGCTCAATTCAAAAGGTGGGCTCGGAGCGGTGGAGGTCGGGGATCTCGGTGTCGGCGTGCTGTCCGACATCTATCTCAGCGCGGTCTGGGTAGAAGCGCTGGACCGAATGGCCCGGATGGCGGAGGCGGTGGGCAGGCCCGCCGGTCCGGTCCGCCGGTCCGCCCGACCGCCCGACCAGCTGATCGCCGAGTTGAGGACGCTGCGGGAGAAGGCTCTCACCTCGCTCCGCGATCGCTTCTGGCTGCCGGAGCAGAGGATGTATGCTTTCGCATTGCTCGAGGGCGGCGCGATCCGGCCCGAGCTCACCGTCTGGCCCGCGACTGCCATGAGCTTCGGTCTGTTCGACGACGCCAGGGGCATGGCGGGCGCCACCGCACAGGCAGGCGCGGCCCTGATGACCGATTGGGGCGCCCGCTCGCTGGCCTCCAGCAGTGCCCTGTTCGATCCGCTGCACTACAACAACGGCACGGTCTGGCCGTTCGGCACCGGGTTCAGCGCCCTGGGCCAGTACCGCTACCGCAATCCGGTGGCTGGGCTCCAGGCGCTCAACCAGATCGTGCGGAGCGGATTCACCTGGGGGCTGGGGCGGAATCCCGAGGTCATGGCGGGGATGCAGTACGAGCCGCTGGAGACCGCGGTTCCTCAGCAGTTCTTCGGCACGTCGTTCATCCCCACGGTGCTGGTGCGCGGCCTGCTCGGCTGGGAGCCGGATGCGCCGGTGCGGGCAGCGCGGCTCTCGCCCCAGCTCCCGCCCGAATGGGATACGCTCACTGTGAGGAACCTGCCGCTGGGAGACCGGCGCTATGACCTGTCCTTCCACCGCTCCCCCACGGAGCTCCGGCTCTCTATTCGTCGCGCAGGCGGGGGAACTGGCGCGCCCGATACGCTCACCTTCGCTCCCCATCTGCCACTGGGCGCCAGCCTTACCGATGTGAAGGTGCTGGGTGGCGCCGCGCTCCCCGCCGATCCGCCGAGAGAAACCGCGCGGGACCTGGAGGTAAGCCAGCGGGTAGTGCTCACCGGTGATGTGCAGGTGGTGCTGCAGTATCGGCCGGGCTGGGAGGTACTCCTGCCCCCGGCGGCACCCCGGCGTGGCGACCGGTCCCGGGGTCTCCGGCTGCTGGACCAGCGTCGGGTTGGCGACTCGATTGCCGTTCTATTGGAAGGACCGGCCGGTTCCCGGAGCTCGATCCGGGTCAGGCATGGGAGCGAGCGGGTGGTGCCGGTCCAGTTCCCGGAGCCGGGAGATTCGGTCGACGCGTACTCGCGTGCCGAGGTGCGGGTCGGGCCTTGAGCGTCTGCCGAGTCTACATCACGCCACAGCCAAGCAATGAGGGTGGGTCATGACGGTGGAGCTCCTGATGAATCCCGACACGCTGACCTGGGACGACTTTCTTGAGCAGGACGAGGTCGTTGACCCCGATAGCGGTAAGAAGGTGTCGGCCCGCACCGCGTTCGAGTGGGATTGGCCCGTAAAGGCGAAGGTGACCAAGGATGGTCAGGTGGCGTTTCCAGACCTCACCCTGATGATCACGCCGGACGCGGCGGTGTGGAGGGATTCAGCGGCCCTGAAGGACAAGAAGCAGGGGGATGAGCTGCTCTCTCACGAGCAGTTTCACTACGATGTGGCGCACGTCATTGGCCGGGTCCTGGTGAAGCATCTCGAGGCCCTGCGCGCCAAGGATGCCACCCAGCTCGACGCGGCGGCGGACGTGCTGTTCAACCGGCACTTCATTGTGCGCAGCAAGCTGATCCACTGGCGGTATGATCTGGAGACCAAACATGGCTTGGACAAGCACTACCAGAAGCACTGGAAGAAGCTGATGCAGCAGACGCTGGACAATCCCAAGGCCATCACGCTGGCCGGCTACTGGCTGTAGGCCGGCTGGCCCGCGACCACTCCCTTCCAGAGTAGATTCTCCGCTCCGATTCGCCTCGGAGCATTCGATGATGTGGGTCCTTGCCAGCCTGCTGCTCCTGGGCAGTCCCTCCGCCGTACCCGCCGCTGACTCGCTCTACCGGTATACCACGTCCCGGGGTTTTCTCCGGATGAAGGACGGCACCCGGCTGGCGGTAACCTGGTGGAAGCCGGCGCCGAAGACACCTGGAGAACGCTTTCCGGCCCTGCTCGAGCTGCTGCCCTACCGCAAGGACGACTCCTTCTACGCCCGGGACTACCCGCTGTACGACTACTTCGTGCGCCGCGGCTTCCTGATGGCAAAGGTGGACATCCGGGGCACCGGGGGCTCGGATGGCCCGCTCCCTCTGCGGGAATACTCCGAGCAGGAACTGGACGACGCGGAGGAGATCATCGCCCGGCTGGCGCGCCATCCCTCCTCCAACGGCAACGTGGGGATGTGGGGCATCTCCTGGGGCGGCTTCAACGCCATTCAGACCGCCATGCGGCGGCCGCCGGCGCTCAAGGCGATCATCGCCCTGCATGCCACCGATGATCTGTATCACGACGACGTGCGCTATATCGATGGGGGCCTGCACATCGATCTCTACACCCTCGAGATCGACCACGAGAATGCCCTGCCACGCACTCCTGACTATCCGATCGACCCGGCCTATTTCCGGGACCGGTTCGAGGCCTATCCCTGGGTGCTCACCTATCTCAAGCAGCCGGTGGACGGCCCCTTCTGGCGGAAGAACGGCCTCCGATTCCATCCCTGTGCACTGCGGGTGCCCGCCTACCTGATCGGTGGCCTGCTCGACGGCTACCGCGACATGCCGCTCCGGGCTCTCGAGTACCTGCAGGGTCCGGTGAAGGTTGAAATCGGCCCATGGAACCACAGCTGGCCGGACGACGGGACCCCGGGGCCCAACTACGAATGGCGAAGCCGCGCGGTCCGCTGGTGGAACCACTGGCTCCGCGCCCAGGATTCCGGGTTGCTGGAGGAGCCGCGGCTGCTGGTGTTTCAGCGCGACGCGCACCCTCCCGACCGCAACCTCACGGTGACGCCCGGCAGGTGGCGGTTCGAGGACTGGCCGGTGCGGGGCGCCTGGCGGGACACCCTGCTCCTCGGCAGCGACAGCCGGCTGGTGCCGCTGCGCGCGCCGCATTGGGGCGGGCCACCGTGTCCCCCATCCTCTCCCGGCCCGGACACGTCAGCGCGGACGCCGTCCTCCTGCCGGGTTGCCCTGGCATACATGCCCGGCTCCGGCACTACCGTCGGAGACTGGTGGGGGGAGCCATCCGCTGACATGCGCGCGGATGATGCCGGCAGCCTGGTGTTCGACGGTCCGCCGCTCGATAGTGCGGTCACGATCCTGGGATTCCCCCGGGTGCGCCTGCAGGTGGCTCCCGGGGCGCCGCTCGCCGACTGGACCGCCAGGCTCGAGGACGTGGCCCCCGACGGCCCGGTATCCCTGGTCGCCGGGGCCGCGCTTAACGGCACCCAGTTTCGCTCCACCACGGAACCGGAGCGACTCGAGCCGGGGAGGGTCTACGACCTTGCGTGGGACCTGCATTTCACCAGCTGGATTTTCCGTCCAGGTCATCGCATCCGGCTGGCGCTCTCCAATGCCCAGTTCCCCATGATCTGGCCCGCGCCCTACCCGATGGTGTCACGGGTGCAGCTGGGCACCCTGGCCTCTTCGGTCGAGCTGCCCATGGTTCCGGGAGAGAGTCCCTATCCCCCGCCACGGCTTCCGCCCCCCGAGCCGCGCAGCGCCCGGCCCGACGTGAGAGATTTGCAGAGTCCGGGGGCCACGGAACGGATCATACGTGACCAGCTGGCTGGCACCACCGAGATGCAGTTTGGCAACGCCGGTTCGTGGACCATTGGGTCGGTGCGGTACGACTACTCCGAGCGTCAGACCTACCGCACCGCCGACCGAGATCCGGCACGGTCGAGCTTTCTGGGGGTGGAGTATCACCGCATCCGCCCTCCCGGTCGGGATCTGCGGCTGGAAACCACCATCGACATCCGGTCCGACTCCGCTGCGCTGTACGTCGCCGTGACCCGCGTCCTCCAGGAGGGCGGCAGGCTGGTGCGGCGGAAGACCTGGCGTGAATCGATCGCCAGGGACTGGCACTAGCTCAAGGCCCCCGAGCATTGGGAGGCGGGGCATCTCGCAGCCCGCCGATCCTCTGGCGTCTTTTGCCGGGAGCGGTTGCCGGAGTACCTCGGTCTGTTGTCTAAGATGTTGTGTGCCAGTGACTTATACTGCAGTGCGTCGTGGTCTGTACCTTGCTCCCAGTGACCGGAATCACTGGAGGCTTCAAACCCATGACTCGCTCGCAACTGGTTCTCGCGGCATTGCTGGTGGCAGCCGCCTCGCCCCTCGCCGCCCAGAACGTCACTGAACTGTACGTCTCTCCCGATACCGTCCGGCTCGAGGCGGGGCAGCGGCAGGGCATCACCGTTCAGGCATTCGACGAGGCCGGCAACGCCATCCTCGCCGTACGCTTCAAGGTGGCGGACTCCTCTGTGGCCCGCGTGGCCGGCAACGGGACGGTAACCGCCGGCCGGCACGGGCGGACCCTGATCACGGTTCAAGCCGGGCAGAAGACCCGCTCGGTGCTGGTCCTGGTCAGGGGTGGCACACCGGACCCCGCCGCGGCCGCATCGGTACCGTCTGCACCCGTGGCCCAGCCCGCGGCCTCGGCCGGAATGGCACCTCCCCCGGTGGATGTGGCGAAGCTGGTGGCGGAGCCCGCCAGGCTCACGCTGCTTCCGTCCGAACGGGCCTCGGTACGGATCACCGCCCTCCGGGCCGACGGCAGCGTGGTGCCCGCGCCGGAGCTGATCTGGCGCTCGCTGCAGCCCGGCGTGGCCGTGCTCACCGATTCCACCGGAACCGTCGCCGGAATCGCGACCGGCCAGGGAGTGATCCAGGTGATCGCTTCCAGCGGCGCCACCGTCAGCGTTCCGGTCTCGGTTGCGCTGACCCAGTTCGCCCTGAGTTCCGACAACCTGCTGCTGTCGCCGGGCGACGCGGATACCCTGAGAGCGTCGGTGCCGGCGCTGGCCAATCGACCGCTCGACGCGGGCAATTTCCAGTGGAGCGCCGAGGATCCCTCGGTGGTCGATGTAACGCCGGGCGGCGTGGTACGGGCCCTCGCGCCCGGTCGCACCGAGGTGGTGGTCCGCGGGTTCCTGCAGGAGCGCCGGATCCCGGTCATCGTGCACCAGCACGTGGCCCACTTCCTGGTGGCGCCGCGGCTCACCGAGAAGGTCCGGCTCCCTGCCCAGACTACCCGCGAGTTCACCCTGATTCCCCAGACCGCGGACTCGGTGCCGATCGAAGGTGTCCCGATCACCTGGAACGTGGCCGATACCGCGGTGGCCGGGTTCGACCCCGCGACCGGCGTGCTCACCGCCCGCCGCCCGGGAACCACCACGCTCACGTTCGCTGCCCGGGGCTTTGTCCCCAAGGGCTGGACTATCGAGGTCCTTCCCGGGTCGGTAACGCTCTCCCGCACCCGGTTCTCGCTGCAGCCGGGCGAACGCACCACGCTCGCGGCCACCTTCGTCGATGACCAGGGCAAGGCCGTGGCTCCTGCCACCGGGCTCGAGTGGGTGACCAGCAACGCCGCGGTGGCGCGGGTGTCGCCCGACGGCGCCATCGAAGCCGTGACCCCGGGCCGCGCCACCATCTCGGCCCGGCCGCGGGGAGGGCAGCCGGTCCAGGCCATGGTGCTGGTCACAGGGGATCTGCTGGTGTCCTCCAGCCGGGGTGGCCGGTTCGGCATCTACACGCTGCTGGCCGGCCAGCCGGAGGCGTTCCTGCCGATCGTGGCGGACACCTTTGCCAACTCGGTCGACGCGGTGTACTCACCCGACCGTACCCGGATGCTGTTCGCCTCCGACCGGTTCGGCAGCGGCAATTTCGACATCTTCGTGGCCGACGCCGACGGGCGAAACCCGGTCAGGCTCACGACCGATCCGGCAGTGGATCAGCAGCCGGTGTGGACTCCCGACGGGAGCCAGGTGGTATTCGTCTCCGGCCGCGCCGGTACCCGCCAGCTCTATGTCATGAAGGCCGACGGCAGCGAGGCCCGCCAGCTGACCACCCTGCCCGGCGGGGCGGATGAGCCGGCGATTTCTCCGGATGGAACCCGGGTGGCGTTCACCGGATACCCCGGCCAGCGCGACGGCCAGACCGACATCTACGCCATCCCGCTGGAAGGCGGACAGCCGGTTGCCGTGACCGCGACCCGGGACCGGCGCGAGAGCAACCCGTTCTTCTTCCCCGGCGGAGAGCTCGGCTGGGTGCAGCAGCGCAAGGACAGGAGTGAGCCCGACCAGGTGCTCCGGCAGGGCGGCAGCGCCTCGGCCCCGGTGCTGGTAAGCGCCGAATTCTCGGTCCTTGGCGTGACCCTGTCGCGCGACGGCGCCCGGATGGCCTGGGTGGCGAGCCGGCCCTCGGAGCGCAATCGCAACGCGCTCGAGTTTACATTGCAGTGGCGCACGCTTGCGAGCGGCGCCGAGACCAGCGTCCGACTGCTCCCGGGAGAACGGATCACCAGCCCCGAGTTTTGAGAGCGCTGACCCTCACTGCCACTGGCAGCCTCGACCATCTCCGACTGCAGGACCTGCCGGCGCCTCCTCTGGAGGCGCCGGGTCAGGTTCGGGTCCGGATCCACTCCGCCGCTCTCAATCGCCTCGACCTCTGGGTAGTGGATGGCCTCCCCGGCGTCGACTATCGCTTTCCCCGCGTAGTCGGCGCCGACGGCGCCGGGGTGGTGGAGGAATGCGGCTTCGGGGTGACCCGGGTCCGTCCCGGCGACCGGGTCATGATCAACCCGGGGATCTCCTGCGGCCGATGCGACTGGTGCCTGGCAGGGGAGCAGCCGCTGTGCCTCGGATTCCAGGTGCTGGGCGAGCACCGCGATGGTACCGTGGCGGAGTTCGTCGTGGTCCCGGAGCAGAACCTGGCCCCGGTTCCGGCCGGCATGTCGTGGAGTCAGGCCGCCGCCTTCCCGCTCGCCACGCTCACCGCGTGGCGTATGCTGGTGACGCGGGCCCGGCTCTCGGCCGGCGAGCGGGTGCTCATCTGGGGAATCGGCGGTGGGCTGGCGCTCGCCGCCCTTCGCGTAGCCCGGCATCTCGGGGCGCGTGTGATCGTGACCAGCTCCTCGGACGCCAAGCTGGCGCGGGCGCGCGAGCTGGGGGCCGACGTGACCCTCAACCACGCCACGATGGACGTGGCGCGGGAGGTGCGAGCCCTGACCGCCCGTCGAGGAGTGGAAGTCGTGGTGGACAGCGTCGGCCAGCAGACCTGGGAGCAGTCGCTGCGCTGTCTGGCCCGCCTCGGCCGGCTGGTAACCTGCGGCGGCACCTCCGGTCCCATGGTGACCACCGACGTTCGGAAGCTGTTCTGGTATCAGTGGACCATCCTCGGCTCCACCATGGGGAGTCACGAGGAATTCCGGAGGATCACGTCGCTCGCTGCGGACGGGGTGCTCTGGCCCGAGGTGGACCGGGTCTACCCGCTCGCGGAGGGGCGCGAGGCGTTCGAGCGGCTCAAGTCGGGTGAGCGGCTCGGCAAGGTCGTCATCGAGGTGAGGGCATGAGAGAACTGTGGGAGCGGCTGGTGCTGGGTTGGGGCGAGCTGCTGGACGTGCTGCCCGGCCTGGTCGCCGCCGCGACGATCATGCTGGCAGGCTATTTCGTCGCCCGATCCCTGCAACGGTGGACCGACCGGACCCTCGAGCGGCTGCACTTCAAGCGGCTGGCTGACGCGGGCGGCCTCACCGAGGCCGCCGGGCGAGTGCGACTCGATCCGGTGCGCGCAATCGGCAAGCTGGTGTTCTGGCTCAGCATGCTGGTTGCCGTCCTGCTGGCCAGCTCGGCGCTGGGGCTCGAGAATGTGCGCGAGATGTTCAGCCGGATGCTGGGGTTCATTCCCACGCTGATTTCCGCCACGGTGATCATCATCCTGGGCATGATCGTCGGCGAGTTCGTGCGGGCGGTGATCGTGGCGTCCGCCGGGGCGGTCGAGGGGGTGGTGACGGTCGCGAAGGTCATCAAGGGCGTCATGGTCATGATCGCGGTGTTCATGGCGATACAGCAGGTGGGTGTGAGCGAGGAGATCGTGACCGCGGCCTTCACTCTGATTCTGGGCTCGATCACCCTGGCCGCCGGCCTGGCGTTCGGTCTGGGCAACCGCGAGCTGGCGGGAGAGATCACCCGCAAGTGGTACGAGGAGGGCCGGCGGCGGAATCGGCGGCGCACGGATCCTCCCGAGGTGATGCCGGGCGCGGGCGATGAATCGCCGCCGGCGGGCGGGGCGGGCGGGCCGGGCAAGGCGGGCGGGGCGGAAGTGCGCGAGTGACGCATCGAGCGGGTACCTTGACGAGAGACCGCCCGCCCTTTTCGCCCCGTCCGCCTTGTCCGCCTACTTCAGAATGTACCGCATCACCTGCTGCTGGTCTTCGCCCTCCCGCAGGATCACGTACACCTTTCCCCCCGCACCGAATCCCGCGAGCAAGGCGTTCCGGGGGAACTGCACGGTCCGGATCTGCTTCCCGTCGCGGCCCACCACATCCCACACCGGCACCGAATCCTGCCACGCGCGAGACCGCTGCAGCCACACCTCGCCCGCGGGATTGGTCAGGCCCGCGCCGAACGGCGGCTTCTCGTCGGCGAAGGGATAGGATAGCTCGATCCCCGCCGGTGCGCCCATCTGGGCCATCTGGCCCCGGAGCCGCTCCAGGAACGCATCCTTCTCTCCCTGGGGGACCGGTATCCGGGTGAACCGGCGGGCGGGGCCACGGGTCCAGGTGCCGTCGGGAGCGCGCCAGTCGACCGCGTTGTTCGAGGCCCGCGCCACCCACAGCGCGCCGTCGGGCAGCACCCCGAAGAGATCGCGGCCGGAGAAGATGGTGGAGACGATCTTCTGCTGCGCTCCGAACTGGCCCCGTCCCCAGACCGGCAGCTTGAGGTGTGCGATCGTGTCCGCCAGCGTGTCAGTGGGCGGGATGCGCAACACGCTGAGGCTGTCCAGCTCCAGCTCCTGTCCCGGCTCCAGTCCACCCAGGACTGAGCGGATGTCTTCCTTGTACCCGTTGCGCTTCGAGTCGTAGGCGAGCGGCTGGTTGTAGCCCCCGACGCCCGCGCCCGGCAGCGTGGAGAGGAACTCACCCCGCTCGTTCCACAGGGTGGTCCGCTGGGCGCCGAAGTCGACCAGGCCGAGCGTGTCGCCGCCGAAGTGGAGCACGTAGCCTGGCAGCCGGTGTTTCCCGGGCGCCGGGTCGCCCGGGTGAATGGTGTCCGAGTGCTCGCCGACCGGGGTGGTCTCGCCGGTAGTGAGGTTGGCGAAGACGAAGGTCTTGTCCTTGAGCTCCGCCAGCGCGATGCGCCCGTCGGTCAGCTCCACCACGTTGCTCACCTGCTTGAACGTGTGATCGAGGGTGAGCTCGGGCTGGTCCAGCACCAGGGTCGGCGTCTGCACTTCCGGGCCACAGGCGAGCAGGGCGAGGATCGTACCGGCGGTTGCGGCCCGCCAGGTTCTTGCCATCATCACGTGACGCTCCGGGGGCGGCGGGAGACTAGGGCGTGCCGGCCTGAGCCGGTGCAGGGGCTGGCGATCGCAGATCCAGCAGTCGGATCCCGCCTTCGAACGGTTCACCCACAACGCCGACCCCGTCACCCAGCGCGAGGATGCGGCCGAGGCCGGGGTGACTGGCGGTGCGCACCAGGTGTCCGCTCTTGTCGATGAGCTGGTAGTTGCGCAGGGTGTCGCCGATCGCGCGGTTCTTCACCAGCCACACGATTCCGTCGGGGGCGGCGAAGGCGTTATCGAACGGCGGCTTGATGGCGACGAACGGGATCTGGGAAACCGTGGGTCGAAGCGCGGAGTCGAACTTCCTGAGGAACAGCTGCCGGTCGTTCTCGGTCACCGGCAGCACCGGATCGGGGAGCTCCCGGCCCTCGTGCACCCGGCCCGAGGGCTCGCGCCAGTCCACCCGGTTCTGCGACACGCGGGCAATCCACAGCCACCCATCCGGCAGCACGCCCCAGCGATCCTGGCCCGAGAGCAGCCGGCGTTCCAGCATGCGGCGTCCCTCGGTGACCACCTCGGCGAGATCGAACGGGGCCAGGCGGGCGATGGTGTCGGCGCCGGTCAGGTCGGGGCGGGTGCGGACGATCGCGGCGGAATCGCGATTGCCGCTCCCGTCGGGGCCCGGCGGGGGCCTGAGCTCGAAATACCAGTTGCCTTGCGCGTCACGGGCCCGGGGAAGAGCGCCGCGCAGTCCATCCATAGCGGGAATCGAGCCCCCCGGCTTCCCGTCGAGCGACCAGGAGGTGAGTCGGCGGCGCTGCCAGTCGGCGACGTAGATGCTGTCGCCCGCGCGGAACAGATGGAACGGCTGCGCCAGTTCCTTCGCCCGGCTGCCGGCGAACGGAGCGAGCCGCCGGTTCTCCAGGTCGGCTGCACCGACGGCCTGGTCCTGCGGCGCGATGACCACCCAGCGGTTGCCGCCCAGCCAGGCGGCATCGGTGATGTCCCCGTAGGGCGCGAGCACGGTGTCGCCCGCCACGACCAGTCTGAGGCTCTCCGCCGGTGGGGCGGGCGGGGAGCAGCCCGTCGTCGCCAGCACGGCGAACGCGAGCAGGGAACCGCTAAGGCACGGGAGTGAGTGGATGGGCATGGGGCGGGAAATCTAATCCCGGGGCCGGGAGGAGGGGCGGTCAGGGGTGAGGGGAAATGGTTATGCCCGCATTCTAACGCGACTAGGTGGGGTCCCTTGCGTGCCATGTTGATCCATGCTCTCGCGATCAGGACATGGAGACCGATGCAAGCGCCTTCCTGGATGCGATTACCAAGGATCGGCAGCCTACTTCATTACCATCGTTTGCGATGGCAGGGCTCCCTTGTTTGGACGGTGGCACCGAGGACGGGCTGAACTCAACTCTCTGGGGAGGCTGGTGGGGGAGTTCTGGAGGGCCGTCCCAGTTCACTTTCCTGGGGTACTGCTGGATGCCTGGGTGGTTATGCCCAACCACTTCCATGGGCTGGTGGTCATTCTGGGCAGAGGCTGTGCCCAAAGTGGATGGGGCCAAGGCATGCCTTGGCCCCATCCTGTGTTCAGAGCAGCACCCAGAAGAACACAGAGAGGGCCAGCCTCTCATTCTCTTGGGGCCATCATTGGGTCCTTCAAGTCTGCTGTGACCAGGAGGGTCAATCAGCTGAGGAACACGCCTGGTGCCTCAGTCTGGCAGTCCAGCTTCTATGACCATCTGATCCGGGATCCGGCAGACCTACTCCGGGCCAGAGACTACATTGAGCAGAACCCCTTTGGTAAGCCCGGTCCAAGGCCGCCAAAGCCCAGCCCTAGGGATGCCACCAATAGCTCACCTTCACCGCGAAAATGTTGTTTCCCCGGGCCTGCACCAGCCGCCGCAGCGATCGCCCGAACCGGAACTCTCCATCCACCGCGTCATCCGACCGGTCCTGGGTCCAGACCAGGAACAGGGTTGACCCCGGGAGATACTCCCACCGGAGCACCGCATTGCCGCGGAGGGATGCCAGGCTGAAGTCCGGGTTCTCCAGGGTGAACGATGACGCGCCGGTGCCCGGGTCCACCTCGTAGCCATTCACCGTGCCGTCGGGATCCGTGACCGGGGTGATCGTCGAGCCCTGGGTCCCGAAGCGGCGGAAGTCATAGCTGTTTGGACGGGCCAGCTCCTTGAACTCCCGATAGTTGCCGGAGGAGACCAGTGGCTGGGCATAGAGCTCCAGGCTGAGCCGGGGAGAGAAGGTCCAGTTGAGTCGGAGGCTGGCCGACAGAGTGGTCTGATCCAGGTTGGCAAAGACGTAGCGGCTGCCGAAGGTCGAGGTGGCCGTGGCATCCTCCACGGTGCTGACATACTGGGCACCTACCCGGCTCACCTCGAGTTGCGGTTCCACCCGCACCGAGACCGCCGCGGCCGGCCGCCATTCCAGGCTCAGACTGGCGCCCCAGGTGTCGTCGCTCCCCCGGCTGTAGGCACTCCGATTCACGGTGACACCGCCGAACATCGTCTTCCGGTCGTCGGTGTTGTAGCTGAGGCTCGCCTCGTAGCCGCTCGGTGCCGTCATGCGCGGGCCGCCGCGGGTCCCCCGCGGGTTCACCCGGTCCGGGTTGTAGGCCAGGTATCCCTCGAAGCCCTGATAGTTGAGCAGAGTCGCCCCACCGCTCATCCAGTAGCCTTCACCGATGCGGTCGCCGTCGAAGTCGTACGAACGAAACGTGGCGGCATTGATCCGGGCAAAGCGGAACAGCCTGCCCGTGTCGGTCCACCGCCGGCTCAGGACGAAGTGCCCGTTGGCCACGTCGGTGCGGGAGAGGAAGCCGAGGTCGTTGCTCTCGAACTCCGGACTGATCCCGCCTACCGCCGCGTTCACCAGCCAGTTGCCGCGCTGCTTGTTGAGCCACAGCCGGCCGGCCCAGCCGGTGAGCGAGGTGGCATTGGAGTCGACCGATACGTAGCGCGAATCCGGTCGCTGGAAGTAATGGGTGGAGTTCTGCTGCAGGCCGGTGATCCGGGCTCGCGTCCCGTCGACCCGGCTGCCCGCGGCGTAGCCGGTGATGACCCACATCTTGTCCCGGTCCACAAAGGTCCACCCATCGACCCCGAGGGCGAGCGCGTCCTGGTTGAGTTCATCGCGCAACCGGGATCCTGCCAGATCCCGGAAGGTGCCGGTCGCGAGCAGCCCCAGCCCCTGGCGCCCCTGGCCGAACTCCCGCTGCCCCCGCACCAGGTTGTACGAGGTCAGCGGCTCCACTTCGGCGGAGAACCGGCCGGTCGAGTCCTGCAGCCGGGCGGTCTCCCGCCCAGTCAACGCGGACAGACCGCCCACGCTGAGAGAGTGGCCGATCTTTCCGGAGAGCTTCGCGGCGCCCAGGATCGTGGTGCCGTCGGGGACCTGGGAGAAGGTCGCGTCCGGGGTGCTGCCCTGTGGCGGCCGGCCGATGCGGCGGGAGTAGAACAGGTCCGGACCAGGCCAGTTGAAGCCCCAGAAGTTGTTGGCGCCCCCGGAACCGAAATCGAAGATGTCGGCGCCCTCGATGAAGAACGGCCGCTTCTCGGGGTAAAAGGTCTCCACGTCGCTCAGGTTGACCACCGCCGGATCCACCTCCACTTGGCCGAAGTCGGGGTTGACCGTCGCGTCGAGCGTCAGGTTGCTGCCGATGCCGAGCTTGAAGTCCGCCCCGGCGGAGCCGCGGAACCGCCGGCCGTCGTTGAACGGATCCCCCCGCTGGTGGTCCACGAACTCGGCTTTCGAGGTCAGATACGGCACCACCTCGAACCGCCGGGGCGGACGCACTTGCTCCACGCCTTGGAGATCATAGAACCGCGAGACGAACCCGCTCTCGCTTCGAGGCGTATAGCTGAGGAAGGACGCCTCGTTCCGGCGGGCCAGATCGCGCCTGAAGTTGATGCCCCACAGATACCGGTCGCCCTGCTGGAAGCGGAGCTGGGAATACGGGATCCGCATCTCCACGGTCCAGCCGAGCGAGTCCCGCCGGGTCTTGGCGTCCCAGATTCCGTCCCAGGTGTCATTGTCCCAGTCGTCGTTCATCAGGGTGCCGTCGTACAGCGTCCCGGCGGCATTGACCCCGAAGAAGAAGCCGGTACGCCGGTCGTGATAGGGGTCGAGGAAGACCTGGAACCGGTCGCTCACTACCCAGTTGTCCCGCCGGGCCAGCCGACCCACGATTGAATCGGGTGCGGAATCGAACATCCTGGCGCCGATGTAGATCGCCTCGTCGTCGTACAGAACCTTCACCTCGGTGGGTTCGGTGGCAGGCGCGCCTTCATCGGGCTCCCGCTGCCGGAATCCGGAGACCGGTATGGTGCCGAACCAGGCGGCGTCGGAGAGATCACCATCGAGCGCTACCGGCGCGGAGCGTCGAACCGCCTGGACGGTCCGGGCCTCGGCGCGGGGAGCGACGGCGGCGGCGGGGGCGGGGAGCTTCGCCGTCGAGACCTGCTGGGCCTGCAGGGCGAGGGCCAACAGGGCCGGGAGAGCGGACATTGGTGCCTCGGAAGCCTGGGGGTGGAAAGGACTTCCGGTGGGACACCGGGTTACGCGGAAAGGTTGTACCGAGAGACAGTGAGAAGTGAGAAGTAAGAAGTAAGAAGTGGGGTTGCTGTCATTCCGAGCTGCGCACCGGCGGGGAATCCCTCCGGGTTGGCACGCTGCTTACCTTGAGGGGTCCCTCGGGTGTTTCGCACGCTCGGAATGCAAGATTCCCACGAACCCCTGCCCGTTCTCACTTCTCACTTCTCACTTCTCACTTCTCACGGCTCACTCCTCACTCCTCACTCCTCACTTCCTCGTCAAAATCTCCTCGAACAGGGCCAGAGCCCTCGGATCCTCCGACTGCCCCAGCCAGAAGAGCGCCGAACGGCGCACCTCGGCGCTGCCGCTGGTTCGGGCGACCCGGATCAGGGCGGGCACCCCTTCATCCCGTGGTCGCTGCGAGAGGGCGAACACCGCCTGGGTACGGATATCGTGATCTTCGTCCTCGCTCTCCGCCAGCTGGCTCAGCCCCACGGTGGCCGAGTCGCCGGCGGCCTGGCTCACCCAGAACACCGCCTGTTTGCGCGCGTCGCGCGGGGCGGCGTCGTTCCGGGCCAGCCGCAGCAGCTGGGGCCAGACCGTCCCGCTGTCCGCGAGGGTGGCGGGGAACACGGCGTGCTCACCACCCGAATGCCGGGGGTCGGCCGCGATGGTGAGCAGGGCGGCGACCGCGTCGCGCGCCGGTACCGTACCCAGGTCGGTCGCGTTCCCGGCATCGCTCCGCCAGCGGCCTCCGACCCAGGTGCGAACCTTGATCACCCGGTGCTCGGTGACGCGGAAGGCGACCCGCACCGGTCCCGGCTCGCAGGGGCAGTCCCTGTCGCTGTACACCACGTCGTCATCATCGTCCTGGATCCGGTTCCGTCGGCCATGCCGGATGGTGTGCTCCCCATCGCCACAGACGTCCGGCTGAGCCGCGAAACTCATCCGCACCTCGCCGTTGGGCGCGGCAGTGATGCGCTGGGCCAGCCCCTGGGCCCCCGCCGGTAGAGCGAGGAGCGGGAGGGCCAGGACGGCGCCGGCCAGGCTGATAATCGTGGTTCGCATTTCGTCGCTCCCTGGGAACACGTTGCCGATTTCATGGGCTGTTGCGAGCGCTGACCGCGCAGCTCACCATCCGCGGTCCGCCCGTCCGCCCGTCCGCCCGTCCGCCCGTCCGCCCGTCCGCCCGTCCGCCCGTCCGCCCGTCCGCCCGTCCGCCCGTCCGCCCGTCCGCCCGTCCGCCCGTCCGCCTGACCGCCTGAACCGACCGCTCACGGCTGCTCAATCACCTGCAGCAGGAACTCAGCGGCGCGCGGATCCCGGCTCTGCGACAGCCAGAAGATGGCCTTCTTGCGTAGCTCCTTGTCCGCGTCGGACTTGGCGATCTGCATCAGCTTGTCCACCGCGGCCGTCTCCCGCCGCTGCGAGTACACGAAGATCAGCTGCTCCCGCATGGCCGGCTCGGCCATCCGGTCGTACAGGTTCACCAGGTCGGCAACAGAGGCCCGCGACTGCCCGGCCCAGAACAGCGCCTTCTTGCGGAGCTCGACATCCTCCTTGGCGTTCAGCGCGACATCCAGCAGCCACTGGTCGCTCGCCGTTGAGCGGATCTGGGAGATCGAGAACAGGATCTTCTCCTTCAGCTCGGCGTTGCCGCTCTTGCCATACAGCGTGCGCAGGAAGTCGGCATTACCCGCGTCGTGCGACTGGCCCAGCCAGAACACCGCCTGCTCCCGTACCTCCTCGTCCGCGCCCTCCTTGGAGGCCAGGTCGCGAATCACCTGCTGGGCCCGCGGCAGCTTGGTCTGGGAGAGGGCGAAGACCGCCTTCTTCTGCAGCTCGGGGTCGCGGGAGAACTGCAGGATGGAGTCCAGCGCGCTCACCGAGCGCTCGGTGCCCACCTGGGACAGCCAGAACACCGCCTGCTCCCGCACCTCGGCGTCCGGGTCCTGCCGGGCGGCGTCGAGCAGGATCTTCTCGGTCTCGTCGGTTCGCTTCTGGGAGACCAGGAACACCGCCTTCCGACGCAGGATCTCGGAGCAGCGGTCTCGCCGTGCCAGCACCCGCTTGAGGATCGGCAGCGCCCGCTCGGCGTCGATCTGCAGCATCGCGTTGAGCGCGGCGATCCGGGTGTCGTCATCGTCGTCCGTGCAGGGCGCGCCGCCACCGGCGGCCGGAGCCGCCGATTCCGCGGCTACCGAGACCCGCCGTGCCGCATCGGCATCGCCCAGCTGGGCCAGCTGGCCCTCCACCCGGGTCCGCAGCGTTGCGGCATCGCCGTGGGTCGCCGCCTTGGGATATTTCTCCTGCTGCTCGGCCAGCAACCGCCGCGCCTCCCGCAGCTCCTCGCCGCCGCCCAGCCGGTAGCGGGCGAATGCCTCCCAGTAGTAGCTGTCGGCCACGTAGCGTGACTTGGGCTGCTGCTCGCGCAGCTGACGGAACAGATCCGCCGCGCTGCTGTAGTTGGAGGCATTGAGCGCGGCCCGCGCGGCGCGATACAGCGAATCCGCCGGATCGTCGTCGACCCAGCCGCCGAGCAGGGTCCAGCCGGAGCCGGGTTCCGGCAGGACTGGCGACCCGGTCTCGGGCCCTGCGTGGGTGAAGAGGACACCGGCCAGTACCAGGGCGAAGGTGACGCGCATCAGCTTTCTCCTGAAATGTTGGCGGCGGGCCCGGCGGGAATGGAGGTTCTGAGCCGGGGCAGGACGCCCTGTTCGTCGAGTTCGCGGACGATCAGGTCCGCGTCTTCCCGGGTCGGCTCGGCCTGCAGCTGAGCCACCTGGGCGAGTACCACTTCGAGTTCCCGGAGCAGTTGCCTGACCCGCTGGTCCTTGAGGTCGGGCGTATCCAGCAGCAACCGGGTGGTGCCGAGCAGATCGCGCGCCCCGGCGAGCAGGGCCGGGTCCGGCACCCGGGCCTGGGCTTCCAGACGAAATCCGGTGAGGAAGGTCTCGGTGCGGCTCAAGTGCAGCAGGGCGGCACCCGCCAGGGCCACAGAGGTGGAGCCCTCCATTTCTGGTGGAGTGGTTGGCCCCAAGGCACGCCCTGGGGCCACCTTGCCATCCTGCGTCAGCCTTCCCAGCCCAAACCCCACCGCGAGCAGCGCGGCGATGCCCAGCGGCCAGGCCAGCTTCCTGATGGTGCCTGGCTGGCGCCAGGACATGCCTCGGCGCCACCTCTGCATTCCAGTGCGCCCGCCTCTCCTCGCCTCGATCGCCGCCCACATGTCTTCTCTGGGCGCCGGCGGGGGCGGGTTGTACTGATCGCGCGCCTGGTCCAGCAGGCGATCCAGCGGATCTTCATTCATCGGTTCCAGTCTCCTGCATGGGGCCCGAGCGCGGTTCTCAGCTTGGCGCGCGCCCGGAACAGCTGAGCCTTCGAGGTCCCCGGGTCGATGTCGAGCAGCGCCCCGATCTCCTCGTGGGTGTAGCCCTCCAGCTCGTGCAGCACCAGCACCGCGCGATAGCCCTCGGGCAATGCGTCGATCGCCTCGAACAGACGCCGCCGGAGATCCGGCTCCAGCGACTCCCGCCGCACCGCCACTGGCTCGGCCGTTTCCAGGTCGATTTCGCGATCCCACCGCCGTTTCCGCTGGCGGAGCCCCGTCAGGGTCACCGAGATCGCGATGCTGCCCAGCCAGGTCGAGAAGGCCGCCTCTCCGCGGAAGGTCGCGAGCCGGTCGAACGCCCGGACGAAGGTGTCCTGGGTGAACTCCCTGGCCAGCTCCGCATCCCCCGCCATCCGGTAGGCCATCCGGTAGACCCGATCCACGTGGCGCTCGTACAGCTCCCGCTCGGCGGCAGCGTCGCCGTCGAGTACTCGCGCGATGGTTGCGCGGTCGGATCCGGGGGCGCCCCGGAGGGTCATGGGCGAAGCCATTGGCTGTGAGGTAGACAACGGGACCCGGCAAAGGGTTTCGTGCGACCCCGGGCGCCGCCGGAGCATCCTTCCCCGGACCACAGAGGCACACGGAGAGTCGCATGTACCCCACCCCTGAACCGGCCCCAAGTCGGGGCCCGGATGACACCTACCTGACCCGCCCGCTCATCCTGGCCGCGGTCCTCGTCATCGCAGGACACCAGATCCGGGGGGCCATCGTTCCCCGGCCGACTCGTTCCGCCACCCCTACGGAGGAGGTCATCCACCATGATTAGGTCCGTCGGTTCACTCTGCACGGCATTGCTGGTGGTGGGCCTGCCCGCCGGCCTCGGCGCCCAGAGCAAGCTCCCGGAGCGGAGGCTGGAGAAACCGGACGCCGAGTTCCAGGAATCGTTTGACCAGATCGGCGCACTCCGCGAGTTGCCCAGCGGCAAGCTGCTGGTCGTGGACCTTGGTCCCAAGAACTTGGTGATGGCCGACTTCAAGAGTGGGCAGGAGACACCGATCGGGCGCAATGGACAGGGGCCCGGCGAGTATCAGTTTCCCGGCGACCTTATTCCCTATCTGGGAGACTCGACCCTCCTGGTGGACCGGGTCAGTCGTCGTTTCCTGACGGTGGGCCCCGACGGCAAGCTGGGCAAGACCGTGCCGTTCCCTGACGGGATCCAGGGGCTCGCGCAGCCGAGGGGCGCCGACCGCATGGGGCGGATCTACTTCCAGGCCAGTCCGTTCGGTGGCCCCATCGACGGGAATGCCGCGCTGACCGTGCCCGACTCGGCTCCCGTGGTCCGGTGGGATCGCGCCAGCAACCGGCTGGATACGCTGGCCCGGGTGAAGATTCCGGCCACCAAGATTCAGCGCTCCGGCACGTCGAACGCCCGCATGGTGATGGTGCGCCCGCAGCCGTATGCCGCCCAGGATGAGTGGGCACCAGGGGCCGACGGCCGGCTGGCCGTCGCCCGGGTCGGCGACTATCACGTCGAATGGCTGGGAGACCGTCCTGCCCGCGGGACGCCGGTGAGGTACGACCCCATCCGCGTGGGCGACGGGGACAAGGAAGCCTTCATGGATGCCATGAAGAGCTCCCGCAACCGCATCACTTTCACCAACGGGGGTCCGGGCCGGGGTGGTGAGCTGAGACCACCGGAGCCCAAGGCTGAGGACTTCGACTGGCCCGACTACAAGCCGCCATTCCGGAGCCGTTCCGCCCTGATCACCTCGGACGGCCAGCTCTGGCTGCAGCGCTATACCTCGGCCGCCGACTCCACTCCGGTGTTCGACGTCTTCGATGCGAGTGGCAATCTGGCGAGCCGGGTGTACCTGCCGAAGGGCCGGCAGGTGGTTGGAATCGGACAAAGCACTCTGTACGCCGTGCGGACCGATGCTGACGGGTTGCAGTGGCTGGAGCGGTATAGACGGTAGGCGTCAGGGGTCAGGCGACAGGCGACAGGCGACAGGCGACAGGCGACAGGGGTAAGGAGTGAGAAGCGAGGCGGTCATTCCGAGCCGCGTAGCGGCGAGGAATCCCTCCGGGTTGGCACGTCACTCACCCTGAGGGATTCCTCGGGCGCTTCGCGCGCTCGGAATGACACTGTCCGCGTACCCCGACCACACTCCCCCTTCTCACTTCTCACTTCTCACTTCTCACTCCTTACCTCTCACTTCTCACTTCTCACGCCTTTCCACTCATCGCGTACCGCGCCTCGCTCACCTGCCACACCGGGGCCCGCTCCACGTAGCCGAAGCGCCGGAGGGTCATTTCCACCAGCCATTCCCACCCGGCACGCGTCACCACTTCCACCCACGACATCTCGGTCGCCAGCTTGAGCCAGCGGCGCAGTGTGCGCGGGTCCACGCCGGCGGTAAGTGCAGCGAGCTCCAACGAGGTGCGCCCCGGCAGCACGGGCGCCGTGAGGATCTGGACTAACCCCGCCAGGCCACGCCAGTCGCGGACCTCGAGTGGTCCCAGCGCTCGGACCCGGCGGGTCAGGGTCCGGGGCGGACGCAGCGCATCACCCCCGTCGCCGAAGCAGGCCCCCAGGGTACTGGCCGCTCCAGGCCGCGCGAGACGGCGCTCGACCCACAGCGCGATCGTCGTTGGCAGGGGTGGCGGCCGGCGCGCGATGGCCTTGAGCGCACGCTCGATCAGGGACCTGCCTGGATAGTCCCCTGGGTACAGCGGGGCGAACACTCCGGGAACCGGCTCAAATGCGGCGAGACACGAGGCCGGGACTCTGCGATCTGCCAGACAGGTAACCAGCGGGCACCAGGGAGCATCGCGGTGCTCCTGCAGTGCCTCGGCCAGAGCCGGGATGCCGTTGGAAAGATCGGCCACGAGCGCTGCCCCGACGGGTGGTGATAAGGACCCAGCCGGCAGCAGCCGCAGGTAGGGCGGCTCGAGGGTGAACAGTGACACGGGAATAGCCTGCCTGCCCCGCTAGCGGCGGGGTTTCGCACCCAGGGGTTCCCGAGCGATGGCACGGGGGTCTCGTAGAGTGCACGATTCTGCGGCTGTCTTCAAGCTACGGACGCAATCCCGCCGCCGATGGCGGGAAGTTGCATGGTGAGCGTGGATGCCGACCGGTACCGTGGAACACGCCCTCACCAAATCCGGTCCATGCAACAACTCGTTCCGCTGGCTTCATCGCTCGCGCTCATCCTGGGTTTGGTGGTGGTCTCCACCCCGGACCGGGCGGGGGCCCAGGAATGCCGTAGTGGGCCGGTGGCGCTCGATGCCCGGGCAACTCTGGTGCTCCCCGCAACCTTCGGAGTCCGGGGAGTGGTCACCGGCCCCGCCGGGTCTCTCGCTCTATGGTCGGCAGGCGGCGAGGTGTTCTCGATCGATCGGGAGCGCTCACTCACCCGCACCCTCCTGCCGGATAGTATTCGCCCCGCCGGCGTCGCCCTGACGGCCTCGGGATTCCGGCTCCTGGATCAGTTCAGTGGTCGGGACTACCTGCTCCGTCCGGACGGCAGTCTCGAGCAGGTGGGCCAGGCGCGTCTGGGCATGGCGGAGCAGCTGGACCAGGCACTGTGGCAGGGGAACGGGTGGATCCTCGCGCTCCGGGACCTCGCCAGCCGGCGGTTCGTGGTGCGCCGATTCTTCCCTGGCGACGCGGCGGAGCTGTTTCGCTCGGCGCCGTCGGACAGCGTCAAGACCATACATCGGTATCAGCTCACCGAATCCGGCCGGGGCCTGCTGCTCACCCGGTCGATGGCTCCGTTCACGGTCATCCGGCTCGATCCCTCTACCGGGGTGACCGACACCCTCGCGGCTCCGCTGGCATCGCTCGAACGGGTGGACCTGCCGGCAGACAGCCTGGCTCACTGGCGGGCACTGCCGGCGGTTGCGCTCGAGTGCACCCTCCTGCTCACCCTGAGCGACTTGGCCTCCGACCGGCGGCTGCTGGTCCGCTACGGCGCCGACAATCGGATCCAGCAGGTCACCGAGCTCGATGCTCCTCTCGGCCTGATCACGCGCCTTCCCGGCGAAAACGTGGTGCTCGCCGCCCGCCGCGCCGGGGAGCTGGAACTGGTCTGGTATGACTGGCACTGGGTCCGGGAGCCCAGCTCACCCACACCCTGAAGGGGAGAATCATGCGACTCCGTTTCCTCGGGCCGGCCCTGTGCCTTGCCCTCCTGTGTTTCATCGCTGCCCGTCCGGCTTCGGCGCAGAGTCTGGCCTCGCTGGCGGCAGCCAACGCGGCCACTTCCGCGGTGGAGAAGACCCCGGGCTGCTGGGGCTGTGAGACCTTCGGCGGCTGGCCGATATGCTCCGGCGGTCAGGTCCCCGGCTACTACAACTGCACCACAACGGTGATGCAAACTTGTCAGACCAGCAGCCCGGGCTGTGGTGCAGGGGCGGCACTTCCGGTAGACCCCGACGGCTCTACCCAGTTCGTTTCCCGGGGTAGTCTGCTTGGAGTGCCGGTGTCACTTCATGACGGAGATCCGCCAGTTAGGCGGAATTGCGAGGGGGTGGTAGTCGCGCGAAAGCAGACTTCTGACGATATTATATCCGTACGGATTCGTACGGGTTCGCTCACCCTCTGAGACCCGCTCCCGGATCCGTCGCCATGTCCATGTCCCGCCAGCAGTTGAAGTTCGTCGCGACGCTCGGGCTGGGCCTGTGGATCCAGCCCCAGCCTCCTCCGGAGCCCATCGCTTCCCTCTCCCGGTTGGCGGCTCGGCGCGATTCTGCGTTCGTCGTCCCGGACAGCGTCCGGGCCCTCCTGACCTTCGTCACCGCGCTGGTCGTCGACCCCGATAGCAGTCTGTATCTCGCCGATCCACAGCTCGGCCTGATCCTCCAATTGGAGCCGACGGGTGACTTCCGGAAGACCATTGGCCGACGCGGCGCTGGACCCGGGGAATTCCAATCGGTCCGCGCAATCGGTGTGTACCGGGACTCGTTGTGGGCCATGGACCCCGCCCTGAATCGCCTCACGCTCATGCCCGTGCATGGTCGTGGGGTGACCACCGTCCCATTCGGCCGCTCCGCGCCACCCCTGGAGACATCCGGGCGGCCGCAAACCCGGGCAGGCCTGCCTGGGGCGGTGCTGCCGGACGGCTCGCTCCTGGTACAGGAAACGGTGCGCGATCCCGCCAGTCCCGTCGGTGCGTTCAGTCACGCGTTCTTGTTACTGACCGAGCGCAGCATGGAGGTAGTCGATACCGTGGCCCGGCTGTCCATGCGGCACAGCGGGATGGACTTCATCTATCGGGACGGCGAGTCACACTATCGGCAGCCATTCGGGGATGATCCACTCTACGCCACCTCCACGGACGGATCGCTGCTCGTCACGGTGAAGCGGGAGGCGCCACGCCGGGGCAGCAGTGGGACATTCACGGTCACCGCCTGGCGGGCCGGAACTCAGCGGCTCTTCTCCCGTGATCTCAGTTACGAAGCCCAGCGGCTTCCGCGCTCGGTTGTGGACAGCGTCATCGACCTGTACTCCAGGCCGCAGCGCCGGGACGAACTCAGCACGCCGGTGACGGCCGACTCCATTCGTCGCCGGCTGTTCCGGCCGGCCTACTTCCCGCCGGTCGACGAGGTGAAGGTGGCGCGGGATGGAGAGGTGTGGCTCAAGGTACGATTTGCCGACAGTCCGGAGGGCGTGGGGGACTGGCTGGTGCTCTCCCGGCACGGCTTCGAGCTCGCCCGCGTCACCCTCCCCGCCAGCTTCAGGCTGCTCGAGGCCAATCGCCGTACGGCCTGGGGAGTCGAGGGCGACCAGCTCGATGTGCCGCTGGTGGTGCGGTACGTGATCCCTGAACGGCGGAAGGTCTGATCGGGTCGAGTTCTGAACTCGGACGACTGACCTGGCCTGGGGACCAGCGGGCTCAATCCGAGCCTGCTGGTCCCGCGACCGTCCGCGTTCCGCGCGAGCCCGGGGCACTGCCCCGGGTCAGACCAGCTGGTACTCGTCCGAGCGCCGGCGTGAGCGCCCATTGCTCGGGTCAATTGTCACGTAGCCAAACTGGCGCAACACGGTCTCGAGTTTCCACGTCCAGCCCGGCAGCTCCGCGGCATCCACGGCGGCAAGGCCCAGATACCGGGTGGATGATTGCCGCAGAGTGTGCGGGTCGAGGTCGGCCGCCCAGGCAATTTCATCGATGGTGGCCTCCCGGTGTGGTGGGCAGTGCAGCGCGTGGATCAGCCTGGAGACCGCCCGCCAGTCACGCGCGGTGAGGGGCCCGAAGGTGGAGAGCCGGCGACTCACGGTGCTTCGAGAGGGCGCGCCGGAGTCTCCCCTCTCGTCCGGGCCGGTCCAGAGACAGGCCGGCAGAATGTCTGCCACTTCACGTCGTCCGGTACGACTGACGATGTACTCGGCGATCTCCTCCGGGCGCGGCAGCGGCGCTGACCGGAGCGCCGCTACGATCGCGCTGCCTGAAGGCCGCGCGTTGCCTGGTGACCGCTCGACAAACAGCGCCTGCGCTGGGAACTCGGCCATCGCCTGCAGGATGCCCACATTGACGGGCGCATCCGGCACCACGACGCACACCGGGCACCACGGAGACCCATGGTGGGCGGCGATACCGGCCCGGACTGCGACCACGTCACCCGCCAGCTCAACGAGCAGGACGGCTCCGGGAGGCAGAGGCCCGCTGGGGATCGGGGTGGGGGACCAGTCTGGCGGACCAGCGACGTACGTGTGCATCTGACCCCCCTGTTGTTAGCCTGCCCGGCGAATTGCCACGATGGGCGAGGATAGCCGAGATGAATCAACCAACCGTCAAAACGATGGCCGAGGGGGGCGGCCAGACGCTGGTGAAGCCAACCGATTTCGGACCTCAGGATAGTCTCTCACGGGTGCGGCGGCAACGTTCTCCGGATGCAACGTCGATGCATCGTCGATAAGGGCATGTTGCTGCGGAGGTCGGCACTCCAGGAGGCGATTTGGCTCCGCCGGTCGGGACTATCCCACGGCTCTCCGAGGCGTATTATTGATACCAGCCCCCTCCTGCGACCGTGGTACCCTGTGGCGCATCATTACCGCCACCGAAGCCACGCGAATCTGCCATGACCCGATATCCCAGTCTCCTGCTGGCGGCCGTCCTTCTGGCCGCCCCCGCCTGCAAGGGCAAACCGGCCCAGGCAGAGGGAGACAGGCCTGCCTCCGGTGAGGACCCCGGGCTGGCCGGTGGGTCCAGCCTGGCCCTGCCTGTGGCCGGTGAGCCGGTTCGCCGGGGCGATCTGGTGCTCACCATCGCCACTACCGGCCAGGTTCACTCCGAGGCGGTCGCGGCGCTCAAGGGCGAGATCAACGGGACGGTGGAGGATGTCCTGGTCCGTCCGGGAGGCCGGGTCAGAAAGGGTGACCCGATTGTCAGGCTCGACCCCCGGCCATTCGACCTGGCGGTGCGCGAGGCAGACGCGGCGCTCGCCGAGGCCAATATCCGGTTCCAGGGAAACCTCGCCTCCGATTCCATTCTGCTCGGCCCCGGCCAGGAGGGGGAGCGGCGCAAGAACGCGTTGGCGCTCTCCGGCGTCCCCGCCGCGGAAGTCCGGCTGGAAAAGGCCAAGCTCGACCGGGAACGTGCCACCATCACCGCTCCATTCGACGGCGTGGTGGACCGGGTGGGCATCTCCGCTGGCGAGCGGCTCTCCCCCGGCCAGGATGTTGCGACCGTTGTGGACCTGACCCACCTGCGGGTCGAGGCCCAGGTGCTGGAGCACGACCTTCCCTATGTCAGGCCCGGCGGGGAGGCGCTGATCTCCACTCCGGCCAGCCAGGGTACGCCGGTGCATGGCCGGATCACAGCGGTCCTGCCGCTGGTGGACTCCACCTCCCGCGCGGGGCGGGTGGTAGTGTCGGTTGTGCGTGGGGTAGGGCCAACGCAAGCGTTGGCGCTACAACCCGGCATGTATGCCGACCTCCGCCTCGAGGCCACCCGCCTTCCCAACCGGATCATTGTCCCCGCCCGCGCGGTCATCGAGCGGGATGGGCGTCCGCTGGTGTTCGTGGTGAAGGGCGGCCGCGCCCAGTGGGTGTACATCCTGCCTGGCCGCTCCAACGGCTCCGAGACCGAGGTCCTCCCCGATTCGAGCACCGGGCAGATCCCGGTGGCCGTGGGCGACACGGTCCTGACCGAGGGTCACCTGACTCTCACGCACGACGCGCCAGTTCGGGTGGTTTCCGCGAAGGAGCAGAACCGTGAGCAGTGAGCCGTGAGCGGTGAGCGGTGAGCAGTGAACAGGGCCTCCTTCTCACTCCTCACTCCTCACTTCTCACTTCTCACTTCTCACTGCTCACTACCATGTCCCTCGCCTGCACCGCGCTCAAGCGCCCGGTCACCACCGTCGCCGCGACAATCGCCCTGGTGCTGCTCGGCGCGGTTTCGCTGGGGCGTTTGCCGGTGACGCTGCTGCCCGACGTCACGCTCCCGGTCCTGACCATTCGCACGCTGTATCCCGGCTCCGCCGCCACCGAGGCGTCGCGCTTCGTGGCCGAACCGGTGGAAGAGGCGATCGCGGCGACGCCGGGCCTGGTGGAGCTCCGGTCCGTGAGCCGGAACGGAGAGGTGACCACCACGGCGCGTTTCGCCTGGGGCACCGACATGGCCGCGACGGTTCTTACCGTGCGGGAGCGGCTGGACAATGCCCGGTCGCAGCTGCCGGAGACGGCGGAGCGGCCGACCCTGCTCACCAGCGACCCGGGACAGCGGCCCATCGCGGTGCTTGGGGTGACGGGCACGGGAGACCAGCGCGCGGTGGCACGGCTCGCCGAGCAGGTGCTGGCCCGCCGGCTGGAACAACTGGACGGCATCGCCAGCGTGGCGGTGACCGGAGTGCCCGAGGACGAGATCCGGGTGGAGCTGGACCCGGGGCGTCTCCGGGCGCTGGGACTCACCACCGAAGACGTGGTGACCGCCATCAGGAACGCCAACGCCAGCGCGCCCGGCGGTACCATTCGGCGCGGGCAGTTTCGCTTCTCGGTTCGGGCGCTCACCGAGCTCCGACAGCTCGATGAGTTCGCCGACATTCCGGTAGGACGGGGGGACGGGCGGGCCGGTGGACCGATACGCCTGTTCGACGTCGGCAAGGTCTCCCTTGCCACTGCGGACCCCCGCACCCTCACGCGGCTGGATGGCAACCCTGGCATCGGCCTGGTGGTGTACAAGGATGCCGGGGCCAACACGGTCGCCGTCACCAGCGCGATGGTGGAGACGGTCGATCAGCTGGGCAAGGAGTTCCCCGAGGTCCGGCTGCGGGTGGTCGCGGCGCAGGCACGGTTCGTGACCGACGCGCTGTCCAACCTGACCCAGGAGATCGTCGCCGGCGGCCTGCTCTCGCTGCTTCTGATCCTGCTGTTTCTGCGCGACTGGCGCAGCGCCCTTGGCATTGGTCTCATCGTGCCGCTGTCGGTGCTGGTGTCGCTCACTGCGCTGCAGCTGCTCAACGTGACCATCAATGTCCTGTCGCTCGGCGGGCTGGCTCTCGGCGTCGGCCTGCTGGTGGACAACGCCATCGTGGTCTCGGAGGCCTCGGGACGATTCCGCGAAGAGGGCTACGATCGCTGGGAAAGCGCCCGCCTGGCCGCCGAGGAGGTCTCCGGGCCGCTGATCGCGGGGACCCTCACCACGGTACTGGTGTTCGGGCCGATTGTATTCGTACGCGGGCTGGCCGCCGCGCTGTTCCGGGACCTGTCGCTGGCGGTGGTGACTTCGCTGACGGCGTCGCTGGTCCTGGCGCTGACGCTGATGCCGGTCCTGCTCGTCGGACGGCGGCGGACACCGGCAGTTCCGAGTTCCGAGTTCCGAGTTCCGAGTCAGCCCGACGCGAAATCAACGCGGAACGCGGAACTCGGAACTCGGAACAGCTGGCTCACCCGGGTAGGATTGCATCTTGCCGAGTGGTACGAGCGCGGCATGATGTGGTCTCTCGACCACCCGCTGAGCGTCTTCACCATATCAATCGTGTCCACCGTGCTGGCGGTGTGGCTCACCCTGCGTCTGCCGCGCGAAATCCTGCCGCAGGTGGACGAAGGCGTGGCCATCGCCAGCCTGCGTCTTCCGGAAGGGACCGCCATCGAGGAGACCGCCCGGCAGGCGGCCCGTATCGAGACCGCGGCGGCGGGGCTGGGTTCGAAGGGGATCTACAGCCGGATCGGGGCCGCCACCGATGAAGAACTGGTTTCCGGGGCCGAGCCGGGGGGCCCGGGCTACGCCCAGCTTCTGTTGCCGGTACCGGCGGGGTCGGCGGCCCGGGTATTCGCCGACCGGCTCCGGGCGCGGGTACCGGATCTCGCCCAGGGCGGGCTCGCCATCGACCTGGCGGGGCAGTCGGAGTTCGGCAGCCTCATCGGACGAGAGGGGCGGCTGCTGCGGGTGGAGATCGCCTCGCCCGACCGCCGCACCACCGCGCGCTGGGCCGACACCGCGCGGACCCTGGTGGCCGCGATACCCGGTCTCACCGACGTCCGCGATGCTTACGCCGGCACCCAGCCGGTGGTGGAGCTGGGGCTCGAACGGGAGCGGATCGCGCTGCGCGGTCTGTCTATCGATGCCGTGGCTGCCGCGCTCGCCGGCGGGCTTGGCGGAGTCAAGGCCAGTGAATTGCGCGAGACCGACCGCCGCACCCCCATCCGGGTGCGCTATGCCGGCAGCGCCAACGAGGACCTGGCCACCGCCTTGGGCGCGACCATCGGGGGAGTCCCCCTCGGTCAGCTGGTCTCGGTCCGCGAAGTGCGCGACCCGGTCGAGGTGGTGCGGGTTGATCAGCGCCCCGTGCAGGTGCTGGAAGCTGCGGTCGAGCAGGGCGGCACGGCCCGCGCTGTCGAGCAGATCCACTCTACGCTGATCGGGCTGCCGGTGCCCGCCGGCCTCACCTGGGAAATCGGCGGCGCGGACACGGAGCAGCGGCGAACCTTGTCCGAGATGGGCGTGGTGGCACTGCTCTCGGTCGCCCTGATGTTCCTGGTGCTGGCGGGCGAATTCGGGTCGTTCACTACCCCGCTGCTGGTCATGCTCACGGTGCCGCTGGCCGGCGTCGGCGGCATCTTCGTGCTGTGGCTCACCGGTCAGAGCCTCAACGCGGTATCGCTGATCGGCATGGTGGTCATGATCGGCCTGGCGGACAACGATGCGGTGGTCAAGCTCGACGCCATCCGCCGGTTCCGCGAGGAGGGCCATCCGATCCGGGAGGCGGTGCTGCTGGGCGGGCGGCAACGACTCCGCGCCATCGCGATGACTTCGCTCACCACCATCGTGGGGGTCCTGCCGCTCGTGCTGGGCTGGGGTAGCGGCGGCGAACTGTATAAGCCGCTGGCGGCCGGCGTGATCGGTGGGTCGGTCACCGCCACCCTCGTGACTTTCTTCCTGCTGCCGACCGCGTACGCCATGGTGGAACAGCGCGCCGAGCGCCGGGCGTTGGCTCACGCGGGCCGGCGGACCGGCGGACCGGCGGACTCGAGCGACCCGGGGTCCACGGGGGCGGATGCCCTGCGCGTTGAGGCCACGGTCCGCCCGCCCGCCCGTCCGCCTGTCCGCCCATGATCACCTGGGCTTCCCGCCGGCCCGCTGTCATCGGGGCAAGTGCCATCGCCATCCTGCTCGCCGGTGGCCTGGCCCTCTCGCGGCTGCCGATCGCGACCAGGCCCTACGTGGAGCTCCCCCGGCTGACCGTTTCGATGAACTGGCCCGGCGCCTCCGCCGAGCTGGTCGAGACTTACCTCGGCAGTCCCATCGAGGCCGCAATCCAGTCGGTGCACGGGATCCACAAGATCGGGAGCGAGTCGGGTGAGGGCTATCTCAGTCTCGACATCGAACTGGAGACCGGCACGGACGTGCGGCTGGCTCGGCTCGCAGTGCTCGAGCGGCTCGAGCTGCTCCGGGCCGACTTTCCGGCCGGCTCGTCCGATCTTGAGGTCAGCAATTACGTACCCGAGGGGCTGGACGAAGAGCCGCTGCTCGGCGCCACGGTCTACGGTCCGTACACCGCCGGGTCGCTGCAGGAGCTGGTCGAACGGCAGGTCAAGCCCAGGATCAACGCGGTGCCCGGGGTTGCGGGAGTTCGCGCCAGCGGCGGCGCGGTGGTCGGGGTTGCGGTAGCCTATCAGCCGGAGCGCTTGCGGCAGCTCGGCATCGAGCCGGCGGTGCTCAACGACGCGCTCGCCCGAGCGCGGGTGGTCGAGGCGATCGGGGTGGAGCGGGGCGGCGCTACCGAGCGGCAGGTGGTGCTGCGCGATACGCCCGATGCGCTCGAGGTTCTGGGAAGACTCCCGGTACCCGGTCCGGGCGGCCGGGTGCACCAGCTCGCGGACCTGGCGACCATTCGCCGCGAAGAGGACAACCAGGACCGGTTTTTCAGGGTGAACGGCGAGCCGGCGGTCATGATGCGGGTGGCCCGTCTTCCGGGCGCCGATGCGATCAAGACCGCCAGGGAGGTACGGGCGGTCCTGGAGCAGCTGCGGCCCGGCCTTCCCGCGGGAGTCCGCTTCCAGGTCCTGAGCGACGAGAGTGTCCGGCTGGGCGAGCAACTGGGCGATCTCGGGCAACGCGGCGCGATCGCCTTTGCTGCGGTGCTCGTGGTTCTGGCCATTGGGCTCCGGACACCCCGGGCGGTGATTCTGGTGCTGACCAGCGCCGCGGTGGCCGTTGCCGGGACTACACTCGGTCTCTACCTCCTGAACATTCCGGCCAACCTGCTGACCCTGGCAGGCCTGGGCATGGGGATCGGAATCCTGGTGCAGAACGGCCTGGTCGTGGTGATCCGGCTGCGCACCGCCCCCGATACGATGGAAGGACGCGCCGAAGCGGGCCGGCGGATCACCCGCGCGGTGCTTGGTTCCACACTCACCACCGCGGTAGTGCTGTTTCCATTCCTCTACCTGCAGGGCGACACCCGTGCGGCCTTCGTGCCGTTCGCCGCGGCCTTCAGCATGGCGCTGGGGTGGTCCATCATCACCTCGGTGGTGATGATCCCGGCGCTCGGCGCGGGCCACGGCGTGCACGAGGTCCGCTGGCCCAGGCTTCGCCGGTTCTACCTTCACGTCGTAGTACGGCTGCTGCGCTGGCGCTGGGCCACGATCACCGGCACCCTGGCCATGCTGGCCGGCCTGGGCTGGGTCTTCGCGGTGAAGGTGCCGAGGTCCAGTTTTGCCGGCTGGTGGAACCAGCGGACGACGCTCTCCGCGCGGGTCGACTTCCCCAGTGGCTCCGACCCGGCCAGCGTCGACCGGAGCGTCCGTGAACTGGAGCAGATCGTGGTCGGTCGCGCGGGGGTGGAGAACGTGCAGGCCCAGGGTGACGCGAACGGCGGGTACGTGGTCGTGACCTTCGACGACAACGCCGCGTTCACCTCGATCCCACTGCAGATGCAGGAGGAGCTCACCCAGCGCGCCGTGCTGATCGGCGGGGCCTCGGTCGGGGTGAGCGGCCGCGGGCCCGGGTTCTATAACGGAGGCGCCTCGGCGAGCCTGGCCACGTTCCGGGTCAAGATTCTGGGCTACTCCTTTGCCGGAGTGGAGCAGCTAGCGATCGATCTGAAGGCCCGGCTGGAGCGCATACCGCGGGTGAAGTCAGTGGACATCAACGCCGCCGGGTTCTGGTTCGGCCGGGAGCGGGCGAGCGATGTGACCCTGCTGCCCGATCGCGCCGCCCTGGCCGGCTACGGACTCAGTGCCAGCCAGTTCGCCGCGGCGGTGACCCGCGAGGTCGGCGGCGCAGCCGGACGGCAGCGCTTTGCCCTCGGTGACGAGGAGGTGTGGCTCTCGCTCAAGACCGAAGGTGCCAGGGACCGGACCCTGGAGCAGCTGCGCGAGGCCCGGGTGCCGAACGCGCGGGCCATCCCGGTGCGGGTGGGAGATCTCGCCAGGGTGGAGGAGCGGGATGCGCTGGCCCGCATCAGCCGCGAGGATCAACAATACGTCCGGGTGCTGAGCTACGAGTTCCGCGGCCCGCAGAAACTGGCCAACCGGACCCACGAAGCGTTCATGCAGTCGATCTCGGTGCCCCCCGGGTACACCGTGAGCGACGAATACTTCGGCTGGCAGGACGACCAGAGCCAGAAGGGGCTGTGGCTGGTGTTCGCGATCGGGCTGGTGCTGGTCGTGCTCACCGTGGCGATGGTATTCGATTCCGTCTGGGCGGCGGCGATGGTGTTCCTCAGCATCCCCATTGCCCTCGCCGGGGTGGTCGCTGCGTTCTGGATTGCCCACGAGGCGTTCACCCGGGAGGCGGCGGTCGGCGTGATCCTGGTGATCGGTTTGGCGGTACACCAGTCCATCCTGCTGGTGGATGGGGTATTGCAGAACCAGGCGGCCACGCCGTGGGCCCGCACAGCTGTGCGGGCCTACACGGTGGTGGCCGCCTGCCGGGATCGCGCAGGGATGATCGCGCTGGTCACCCTGACCACACTGGCCAGCCCGCTACCACTTGCGCTGGGGACGGAGGCGCAGGATCTGTTTGGTGCGATTGCGTTGGCAATGGTCGGCGGAACCGTGGCGGGCACTATCGGGGCGATGTTCCTGCTGCCGCCGATCCTGGTCCGCCGACCTCGTCGCGGTTAGGGACACCGGCCACAGATCCGCAGATTACGCAGACTAGGCAGATACAGCTCTACGCTGAAGATATGCGGGAGAAGAGTGTTCAGGAGCTCCGAATCGGCAGAATCTGCATACTCAAGTATCTGCGTAATCTGCGCAATCTGCGGATCAATTCAGGAAGTCCGGGGACCGTCCGAGGTTCTCACCGCGCCCCGTTTCTGCTGCTCGCGGCGCCACAATTCCAGCGCCGACTTGCTGGCCTTGAGGAAGGCGGTGTAGGCCCGTTCGCATTCCCGCAGCCTCGCCCGGAGCCCCCGCGCATCCGACGGAAGCCGTCTGCGGCCCTGGCCCAAGAGGGAGCGGAACCGCCGCATCCGCTCCAGCCTCACGTCCATGATCCTGGCGGGAAGGTCTTCCGCGATCCGATAGAACACGCGCCGGTCGCCGGGCCGGGTAACTCGCTCGAGGACACGCTGGCCTTCCAGCCGGCGAGTTTCGGTGGAGACACTCGCCTTGCTTACCCGGAGGTCTCTGGCCAGGTCGCCCAGCGCCATCGGCTCCGGGCTCAGCAGCAGCCGCGCAAAGACCCGCCCGGCGATCGGGGCAAACCCCTCCCGCTCGTACAATTCCGCCATCTGGTCGACGAACCGTGCGACGTGCCGTTCCAATCGCTCTCCCTCGGTAGCGGAGGTCCAAGCTAGCGGCTAGGTTCTCAACGTTCAATCGCGACTGAACGTAAAGTCCTATTATGCCGCGCGCCTTTCCCCTTCGTTCACCCGTGCTGTCCGGACTTGTCCTGGTCCTGGCGGCTGGGTGCGCTCCATCCCTGCCCGGTCCGTCCGGGGCCCGCCCGGTGGCGGTTCGTCCCGACACCCTCTGGGTTCCGCCGCCCGATTCCCGGCCGGAGCGCAAGGCGGAAGTCGCCCCCCGCGCCCTTCCTGCCGATATCGCCGCCCGTCGGACCGCCCTGACCCTGGAAGACGTGGTAGGGCTCGCGCTCGAGGGGAGCCCCGACGTACGGGCCGCCTGGGCCACCGCCCGGGCACAGGCCGCGGCGTACGGGGCTGCCCGCGGTGCCTGGTTCCCCGCTATTCAGGGCAGCGCGACCGCTACCCGGCTCAAGACTGCGGCCATTCTGGGCCGCAATGCGGTGACTCAAACCGTCTATCAGCCGAGTGCTTCCTTCACTTATCTGCTGCTGGACCTGGGTGGGCGGAGCGGAGAGGTTCGGGCCGCCCGGGAAGGGCTGGTGGCCGCCAACTGGACCCACAACAGCACGTTGCAGAATGTGGTGGCGACCGCCGCCGCGGCCTATTTCGACTATACCGCGGCCAAGGCGCTCCTCTCCGCCCAGCGGACCACGGTGGCCCAGGCGGACACCAACCTGGCCTCGGCGGAAGAGCGGCGTCGGGTGGGCGTTGCGACCATATCCGACGTGCTCCAGGCCCGGACCGCGCTGGCTCAGGCGCGCCTGGATCTGCAGGCGCTGGAGGGCAACCTGCTCACGACCCGTGGGGCGCTGGCGGTTGCGACCGGGTTTCCCGCTACCCTGGAATACGACGTCGACACGATGGCGGTTGAGCGGGACGTGACCGTGTTGTCCGACAGCGTGGACCGGCTGATCACCGAGGCCGTGGCGGAGCGTCCCGATCTCGCCGCGGTCCAGGCCGAGTACCAGCAGGCCCGCGCCCGGGTCCAGGTGGCCCGGGCCCAGCGGCTCCCCTCGATCACCGCCAACGGCAGTGCCGGATACACCAAGGTCGGCGGGCAGCCAGGCGGCTGGGCCAATTCCTACACGGTGACGCTCGGCGTCCAGATTCCGCTGTTCAACGGCTTCACCTGGGAGTACAACCAGCGGCAGGCCGAGGCGGAGGCGGAAGCAGCCCGAGCCCGGGCGGAGGGGCTGGGCCAGCAGGTGGTCTTTCAGGTGTTCCGCTCGTACTATGACCTGCGGACCGCGACCGCGCGGGTCGGGAGCGCCGAAGAGCTGCTCGCCTCCGCCCGGGAATCGGCCGAGTCGGCGAGGGCCCGATATCAGGCTGGTGTCGGAAGTCTGCTGGAGCTGCTGACCGCCGAGAGCGCCCTCGCCGGCGCCCGCGCCCAGCGCATTCAGTCGAGACTGGGCTGGCAGGCCGCGCTGGTGCAGCTCGCGCGCGATGCCGGCCTGCTCGACCTGCAAGGCCAAAGCCCTCTCCGGCTGGTTCCCGCCGGGACCTCAAACGACTCGCTGCCATGACGCGGTTTCCTGTTCGTGCCTCGCTTCCCCTGGTCCCCATCGCCCTGGCTGCCCTCGGGTGTCACGCCGAACCGCCCCGGCGGCCTCCGCCTCCCTCCGTAGTGGTGGTGCCGGCCGAGCGGCGGGATGTGCCAGTGGTGCTGCAGGCCACCGGCACGGTGGAACCGATCCAGGCGGCCTCGATCTCCGCCCAGGTGGACGGCATCGTCGAGCGGGTGACGTTTCGTGAAGGCGACGAGGTTCAGCGGGGCCAGCTTCTGTTCCAGATCGACCCCCGCCCTTACTCGTCCGCGCTGGCCCAGGCGGAGGCGACCCTGGCGCGGGATCTGGCCCAGCTGGAATCGGCCGAGCGAGACCGGGCCCGTTTCGAGGAACTGGCGAAGCGCGAGTTCGTCACGGCCCAGCAGCTGGACCAGGCGCGGAGCACCGCGGCCGCGCAGGCCGCGACGGTCCGCTCCGATTCGGCCGCGGTGTCGCGCGCACGACTGGATCTTGACCGGGCCTCGGTGCGGGCGCCGATTTCCGGACGGGCGGGGGCCGTGCTGCTGAAAGAAGGCAACGTCGCCCGGGCCGCCGGCGGAGAGCCGCTGGTGGTGATCAACCAGATCGCCCCTATTCTGGTGCGCTTCGCCGTGCCGGCCACCCAGCTCGGAGCGATCAGGGGCGCCAACGCCGGTCTTCCGGTGGTCGCCACGCCGGTGGGTGACACCGCCCGTCCGGTGGCCGGGTTGCTCATCTTCGTGGATAACGCGGTCGACTCCATGACCGGTACCATTCTGCTCAAGGCAAGCTTCCCCAACCGGGAGCGCAGCCTGTGGCCGGGCGGGCTGGTGCGGGTGTCGCTGACGGTCGCGGTCGAAAAGGGAGCGCTGGTGGTCCCGGTGAGCGCCGTGCTTACCGGGCAGCAGGGATCGTCCGTCTATGTAGTCGAGGACAGCAACCGCGTCTCGCTCCGGAAGGTGACGGTGACTCGGACCACCGACAGCCTTGCAATCCTGACCACGGGAGTGAATCCCGGCGACCGGGTGGTTGCGTTGGGCCAGGTACGGCTCACCGATGGAGCCACGGTGCAGGTAGTCTCCGCCCAGGGTGGGGCGGACAGCGTTGGAGGCAGTCCATGAACATCGCCGAACTCTTCATCCGGCGCCCGGTCATGACCACGCTGGTCATGGCCGGCATCCTGGTTTTCGGCCTGGCGGCATACAAGAACCTGCCGGTCAGCGACCTGCCCAGCATCGATTATCCCACTATCTCAGTCAACGCCAGCCTGCCGGGCGCCAGTCCCGAGACGATGGCGTCTTCGGTCGCGACGCCGCTGGAGAAGCAGTTCTCCACCATCGCGGGGCTCGACGCGCTGACCTCGAGCAGCGGCCAGGGGAGCACGTCCATCACCCTGCAGTTCGCGCTGGATCGCAACATCGACGCCGCCGCGCAGGACGTACAGGCCGCGATCGCCCAGACGCTGCGTTCCCTGCCGCAGGACATGGTGCCGCCGTCGTATTCGAAGGTGGATCCGTCGGCCTCGCCGATCATGTACTACGCGCTCACCACCGCCACCCTGCCGCTCTCGACCCTCGACGAGTTCGGCCAGACCACCATCGCGCAGCGGCTGTCGACGGTGGAAGGGGTGGCGCAGGTGCAGGTGTACGGCTCCCAGAAGTATGCCGTGCGCATCCAGCTCGACCCCCAGGCCCTCGCGGCCCGGCGCATCGGGCTCGACGAAGTCACCCGCGCCGTTTCCACCGGGAATGTCAACCTGCCCTCAGGGATCCTGTGGGGAACCGATCGGGCCTATGCCGTGCAGGCGGAGGGACAGCTCACCAACGCCGCCGCCTTCCGCCCGCTGGTGGTGGCCTATCGCAACGGGGCACCGGTGCGGCTCTCGGACCTTGGCCGGGTGGTGGACAGCGTGCAGGACACCAAGGCGGCGAGCTGGTTCAACGGCACTCGGTCGATCGTGCTCGCGGTGCAGCGTCAGCCCGGTACCAACACGGTCGAGGTCTCGGCCCGAGTCCGCAACGTGATGGCTCAGATCGAGCGGCAGCTGCCGCCCGCGGTGAAGGTCAACACCCTGTATGACCGCTCGGAGACCATCGAGGAGTCGGTGCACGAGGTGAAGTTCACCCTCTACCTGACGCTCAGCCTGGTCGTGCTGGTGATCTTCCTGTTTCTCCGCAATCTCTCCGCCACGGTGATACCCAGCCTGGCGCTGCCGATGTCGCTGGTGGGGACGTTCGCGGTGATGTACCTGCTGGGGTACAGCCTGGACAACCTGTCGCTGATGGCGCTCACGCTCTCGGTCGGGTTCGTAGTGGACGATGCCATCGTGATGCTGGAGAACATCGTCCGGCACATGGAGATGGGGAAGAAGCCGATGCAGGCGGCGCTGGACGGGGCCCGCGAGATCGGCTTCACCATTCTGTCGATGACGTTGTCGCTGGTGGCGGTCTTCATCCCGCTCCTGTTCATGGGCGGACTGATCGGCCGGCTGTTCCGTGAATTCGCGGTCACCATCAGCGTCGCGATCCTGGTATCGGGCTTCGTCTCGCTGACGCTCACCCCGATGCTCGGCAGCCGGTTCCTGCGGGCCGGGAGTCATGCCGGTCGTGGGCGATTCTACGAATCGACCGAGCGGGTCTACACTGCCGCGCTCCGGGGGTATCTCTCCTCGCTCAACTGGGTGATGGCCCGCCGCGGACTGGCCCTAACAGTCTCCGCCCTGATTCTCCTGGCCACGGTCTGGCTCGCGATCCTGGTCCCCAAAGGCTTCATCCCCAGCGAGGATACTGCTCAGCTCCGCGGCACCACCGAAGCGACCGAGGGGACCAGCTGGGACAGGATGTTCGAGCTGCAGCAGACCGCGATGGCGATCGTCCGGCGGGACAGCAACATCGCCGGCTTCATGTCGGCGGTCGGCGGCGGCCGGAGCAGTGTGAACCAGGGCCGGTTCTTCATCCACCTGAAGCCGCAGTCCGTCCGCGGCATGACGGCCGATGAGGTCGCCAGGTCGCTGTCGGGCAAGCTGGCGGCGGTGCCGGGCCTCCGGGTGTTCTTCTCCAACCCGCCCCCGATCTCCATCGGCGGCCGGCAGACCAAGAGCCTGTACCAGTACACCATCCAGGGTCCGGACATCGACGAGTTGTATCGGACCGCCGGGGAGCTGGAGCAGAAGCTGCGGCAACTCCCCCTTCTCAGGGACGTGACCACCGACCTGCAGATCAAGAACCCGGAGGTGCACGTCACGATCGACCGCGAACGAGCCTCGGCCTACGGGCTCACCGTGCAGCAGGTCCAGCAGGCGCTGTACGATGCCTACGGCGCCCGGCAGGTCTCCACCATCTACACCGCGACCAACCAGTACTGGGTGGTGATGGAGCTGCTGCCGGCCTACCAGCGCGATCTCGGTGCGCTGAGCCTGCTTGGCCTTACCGGGACCAACGGATCACTGGTGCCGCTGACCTCGCTGGCGTCGGTGGAGCCCAGCGTCGGGCCCCTCAGCGTGAACCACTCCGGGCAGCTGCCGTCGGTGACCCTATCCTTCGATCTGGCCGCTGGCGTGGCGATCGGTCAGGCGGTGACCGCCGTGGAAGCCACGGCCGCGCAGGTGCTGCCCGCGACGGTGACGGCGGGCTTCGCCGGCACCGCCCAGGCCTTCCAGCAGTCGCAGCAGGGGCTGCTGCTGCTGCTGGTCCTCGCCATCGTGGTGATCTACCTGGTCCTTGGCATCCTGTACGAGAGTTTCATCCACCCGCTCACGATTCTCTCCGGTCTCCCCTTTGCGGGCTTCGGCGCTCTGCTCACCCTGCTGGTGACCCGGACCGATCTGAGCGTCTACGCATTCGTCGGCATCATCATGCTGGTCGGGCTGGTCAAGAAGAACGCCATCATGATGCTGGATTTCGCGATCGACGCCGAGCGGAAGCAAGGCAAGAACCCGCACGACGCCATCCTCGAAGCGAGCGCGGTCCGGTTCCGGCCGATCATGATGACTACCTTCGCTGCCCTGCTGGGGACCCTGCCGATCGCGTTTGCCACCGGGACCGGCGCCGAGGCCCGGCGTCCGCTGGGTCTCGCCGTCGTCGGCGGCCTGCTCTTCTCCCAACTGGTGACGCTGTACGTCACTCCGGTGATCTATACCACCCTGGCAGACCTCGTCCGCCGGCGGAGCCGGGTACCGGTCCCGTCTGGTGTGCCGGCCCCGGCAGGGGCGCCGCTGTCGCCGGAGGCGTGAGGACCTGAAAGCGTGAAAGGGGGGCGGGTCTCCAAGCTCATGGCGCGGCTGATTCCAGGCGCGCGAGCGCCACGCGCACGCTGTCTCGCTGCGCGCGAAGCGCAGGTTCAGGATCGACCCGCAGTACCAGGTAGTGGCGATAGGCGCGGACCGCGCCGGTCGTGTCCCCAGTCAGCGCCGCAAGGCGCCCTTCTTCGCGCAGGTCAGCGGCCAGAAGGGGCGCGGAGTCGAAGCGACGGCGCCGAACGGCGATGAGCGCCCGTGCCGGGTTTCCGGCCTGCTCCCAGATCCGGGCCACGGCCCGATGTTCCGGCAGCGACCAGTGCCAGCACGTGCCGCTACGCATCAGCGAATCCATCCGTTCGAGCAGCACTGGGGCGCGCGGCTGGTGCTCCAGGACTGCTCGCCACGCTTCAATAATCGTCGCACAGCTGTCGTAGAAAGACTCGGCCCATGCCGGTCCACCCGGCTCGGGCATTCTGAGCTTCGCGATGGCGCGATCCACGGATCTGGTATCGCCGCGGGCCAGACTCCATTGTTCGGCGACGCACACGTTGATTACCTGCGATCGTCGCTCAGCCGCGTCGTCCGCGAGCGGCCGCTCCACCTCCCCAGCCAGCGCGCGCGCGGCGACGAGGCCAGCGACGCTGTCCCCATCACCATACAACGCGGCGAGTACCGGCAGCGCCAGCCGGCTCAGCGGAGGCCATTCGGGCGACACCTCTCCCACGACCTTCTGCGCTTCAGTTGGGTGCCCGCGATTTAAGGAGAGGTGGTATTGCAGCAACGGCGCCCACCCGCGTTCGCGGTCTTCCTTCGCTTGCCCCAGCAGCGCCACCGCGGCGATCGCGTCCTCCACCGCATAGCCCGCCCGCTGGGTCATGCTCCAGACTTTTCTCAGATCGGCGGGATTCATTTGTGGCAGGCTGGTCCGCGCATCGCGCAGGGCGGCACTGTCGCGAGCGGTAAAGGCGCGGAGCCATCGGTGCCAGGCGCGCGCCGCGCCGCTGGAGTCGTTCCTCGCCGACGCGGCCGAGATCCGGTCGAGCAGCGCCCGATCTCCGGTGACAGCGGCAAGGTCGGAGAGGTGTACCCGCAGTGGTTCGCCACCCATGGAATCGAGCTCCAGCGCGCGCTCCAGCGCGATGCGTGTCTCCGTGATGAGATCGGGCACGTCGAATCGGGCGCCGTTGGAGTAGTACAAGGAGCCGAGCCGGCTCCAGGCCTTGGCGCTGGCCCAGTCGGAGGCGAGCAGCGCGCGCCAGGCCACCACGCGGTCCGCGAGCGGATACCATGCGGGGTAGTTCGGTCCAAGCTCCGTCAGGAAGAGGGTGCGCTCCCGTTCGCTGAGCCGGTCCCGGAAGCGCCATGCGACCGATTCGCCGCGCTGGGCGTGCAGCCCGTCAAGCCACAGGCTCGCCGATCGCAGCTCCAGGGCCGCGGAGGCGAAAGTTGAGTCGATCGTCAGGGCCCGGTCGAAATGCTCGACCGCTCCGCCCCAGTCACCCCGGCGCAGCGCCGTCCGTCCCTCCAGATACGCACGCAGGGCGGCCAGCGGGACGCTCGACGCGAGGCGGCGGTCTACGTCGCGGGCGTCCCCGACCAGCAGGTCGGCCGCGAGTCGTTCCACCACCGCCCCGAGACTATCGATGGGGCCGCGCTCAGCTGCTTCGGTCCGGATCTCGCCCCCGGGGACGGCCAGCAATGAAGCCGTGAGGGCGACCTGTCCTTCGGCCGCCACGATCGTACCCTCCGCCAGCCCGGCGGCGCCGAACTCCGTGGCCAGCCGCAGTGCCTCGGCCTCGGTAGGGTCGCCCGCGCCGCCGTGCCGCCCGCGCCAGCTCGCGAGTACCGCCCGCGAATCCATCGCACGCAGGCCGCCTTCTCCGGTGAGCGCCGATGCCAGAAGATTGGCGACCCCTTCCCGGACGTAGGCCAATGCAGGTTCCGCCGCCGACAGCCGAAACGGGGCGACAACGACCAGCTTGGAGTCGAGTCTCGGGGTGAAAGGCGCGGGCCTCGCCAGCGTGGCGGCCAGCGCGAGAGTGAGTGCCGCACCAATCACCGCCGCCAGGAGAACCGTCCGGGGCAGGCGCTTCTGGGCGCCCGTCCCGTCCGGGACGGCGACAACGTCCCCGGACGGCCGGACCTGTTCAATCGACCGGGACTGAGCGACCGCGGCAGCCGCGACCTCCCGAGAGCGGATGACTGCCACCTGTGCCCGGGTTTCAGGCGATGGCTCCGTATCGTATGACTCGCTGAGCCGGCGCCGGAAGGACTCGTAAATCGCCAGGGCACCGGCGCGATTCCCCTGCCGGTCCATCAGGCCCAGAACGCGGACGAGAGCCGTCTCGTCGTCCGGGGCGAGCTCGCTCGCACGGCGGGCCCAGTCGGCCGCGCCAGCGACGTCGCCCGTCCGCTCCGCCGCGTCGGCCGCCGCGCGGACGGCGCGCGCAGCCGAACGGCGAAGCCGAATCCGTTCCGCGTCCACCCACTGTTCGAACTCGGGTGTCGCCTCGCCGATGTGAAATCCCTCGAGGAAGTCGCCCCGATAGTGCGCGAGCGCGGCCTGGAAGTCGCCTGCGGCTACCTCCCGCTCGAACTCCCCCGCATCACACAGCAGGGCAGCGGGCGCTGTGCCGATCTCCTCTTCCCCTCGGGTGACCAGTACGCCGTCGCCGAACACCTGTCGCAGGCCGCGGAGCGCCTGCCGCAGGGCGCCGCGGGCATGCTCTGGATCGGATTCGGGCCAGAAGACCGCGATGAGAGCATCGCGGCGGAGACACACCCCGAATTCGGCGCGGGCGAGGAAAGTGAGCAGGGCGAGCCGCTTGGGCTGGATGGCTACCGGCGCAAATTCACCCGCAGCTTCGCGATACAGGCCGACGGCGCCAAGGGTACGGAGGAGATACAAGAAGGCCTACCCCCCGGTAACGGCCCGCCGTGTCGCATGATCACGAGTTGCTCACGCCGGAATCACGGTCGACCGCTACCAATCGAACCAAGCCGATACCCAATCTACCCCCGGGGGGCCCTGTCGCCAGAAGGCGCCCAGGAATCCGGGTGACCGCTGTCGGCGAGTCTCCCCAGCCCTGAGGTGTTTATGCGTCGTACCGGACTATTCTCCGCCCTCGCCCTCACGGCCGCACTCGCGGCCTGCGGCGACCATCCTACCGCCCCGAGCGATCGGACTGCGGCGTTGCCCACCCCGGGGGCTGTTATCGGCCAGAACGCCGTCAAGTTCTGGGAAGCCGGCGCCACCGTGGCCTGGAATGCACTCGCGACGGACCTGGCCGCGCGCCGTCCGATCTCGGCGTTCCGTCTCTATGTGTACCTGTCGCTGGCACAACTGCGTGCCGCCGAGGCAGCCACTGCGAGCCCAGGCCCGCATCCGCCGACCTCCGCGGCGATCGGAGCGGCCTCCGCGGCCATCCTCAACTCCTTCTTCCCTCTCGACATCGCCGAGATTGAATCGGCGCTCGATGCGCAGGAGGCAGCGGATCCGTGGCCGGGCGCCAAGCATCAGGACTTTGCGGCGGGCGAGGCCATCGGCCGGGCGGCCGGTGCCCGGGTGCTGGTCTACGCTGCGACCGATCTGGTGGGCCTGACTGATCCCGGCACCCCGCCGGTGGGGCCGGGCTACTGGCTCTCGAACGGTGGACCTATCGCACGGGGGCTCCTCGGGGCGCGTCCCTTCTACCTGACATCCACCGACGAGCTGCGTCCACCGCCGCCGCCCGCCTTCGGGTCTCCCGAGTTCCTCAGCGCGCTCGCCGAGGTTCGCCAGGTCGCCAACAACCGGACCGCGGAGCAGCTCGCCATCGCGCTATACTGGCACCTGAACGTTTCACCGACCTCCCTCGCGGCCCCGAACGGGCTCGCACGCGAGCTGATCGTTTCGCACCACCGCAAGGACGCGGAAGCCGCGCGGATCATGTTCCTGATGGCCTCGGCGCAATTCGATGCATTGATCGGCTGCTTCGATGCCAAGTACCACTACTGGTTCATCCGGCCGCCGCAGGCGGATCCGGGGATCATCACCGCCTTCCCGACGCCGGCCCACCCGTCGTACCCGTCGGCGCACTCCTGTGTCGACGGCGCCGATACGAGCGTGCTGGCGGCAATGTTCCCCGATGAGCGGGACCGCCTCGCAGGTGTCGCTCAAGAGTCCAGTGTTTCCCGACTCTATGCGGGGATTCACTATCGGTTCGACCTGGTGGCAGGACTGGCGATCGGTCGCGCGGTCGCGGCCAAGGCGCTGGCGGCCGATCTGAACGCGGTGGCCGTTCGCTAGAACCGATCGGCGGCTGCGGACGCGCAGCGGCGCGAACCGCCGGGCCTCCCGGTGACTCGGGAGGCACCCTCATTGGAGGAGGGTTGCCGCGGCCGCCGGACCCGGACTCCTCCCGCGGTACCGGCGCCGGCGAGGGCGGCGCTCTCCCCGGATGCCTGAAAAGCGTGAAACGTGAACTGTGAAAGGTGAAAAGCGAATAGCGCTCTCGCTTTTCGCTTTTCACGTCTCACCTCCTCTCCCAACCCCCTAATGACCTGGTGGTTGCGGCCCACAGTCCCGAGAAGTACCATCAGTCGGAATGGCCCCTCCGGCCGCCCCCACCTCTCACCTCTGGTCCGTCGTATGCGCCGATCAAAAGTCGCGTGTCTCGTCCTCGTGCTCCTGCTCGCTATCGCTCCGGCATTGCATGGCCAACTGGGAGGCCTCAAGAAGAAGGTGACCGACAAGGTCACCGGGAAGAAACCGGATACGACGGCCACCGCGGCCGGCAAGCCCAAGTGCGACAAGTCTTCCATGGTGATCACCAGCGACGTGGTCGATCGCTATGTCAAGGCGCTGGCGGCCCGGGATGCGGAAATCAAGAAGATGGCGCGCGAGCCGGGCCAGGTGGGCGAGTACTACGCCGCCTACTTCAAGCGGGCGGAGGTCACCCGCCGCAAGGAGGAGTACGACCTCCGTCGGGGGCCCGATTGGGAGCGTGAGAAGGTCATCTATCCCAAGATGGTGAAGGGGGACC